>Ga0182014_10000112_pt1 | contig 89260 bp, 85 predicted proteins | sample 612S2DmetaG_FD_120489 | JGI IMG/M metagenome (GOLD analysis project Ga0182014, IMG submission 120489) | Permafrost microbial communities from Stordalen Mire, Sweden - 612S2D metaG | ecosystem: Environmental > Terrestrial > Soil > Wetlands > Permafrost | place: Sweden: Stordalen | collected...
AAAGGTGTCCTTCTTTTCAGGTTGAACTTGGTTTGTAGAGACTCCAATTCTACCTGATGGGGACACCTTTTTCGCGCATGGTCAGCCCCTCAGACCAGCACTTTCACGGTGGATCCAGGCTTAACTCTGGAGAAACTCATCAGACGGGGCTGCTGACGCGTCGCTTGCCAATGAGTGGAGGGGCAGACCCTTGATTAGCCCTTACGAACCGTGGCGAGGATGCGCACGAGGGTCTCAAGGTCAGCGGGCGAAAGGTTGAGCAGACCGGTGGGTGGCCGGTCGAGGATCTCCTCGGCCTGGCGGGCCATCGCGGCACCCTTCGGGGTCGCCATCACGAGCTTGACTCGGCGATCCATCGGGGGCACCTGACGTTCGGCCAAGCCCAGCTCCTCGAGGTCGTCGACCAGGGCAGTGAGATTGGGCGGGTCCACGCCAAGTAGCCCGGCCAGCTCGCGCATGGACCTTGGGCCCTCGGCGATCCGCCGCAGCGCCCGCAACCTGCCGAAGCTCAGGCCGACCTTCTCACTCACCTCGCGGCGGCGCTCGTTGTCGAGGACGAGGCTCGCCATCGCGTCCCACACCTCGTGTGCCGCGCGGTCCCTGAACGCACTCGTCTCGGTCACGAGAGGCTCCCGTCGAGGTACTCGGGGTTGATCAAGGCGGCGGTGCGGCGGGCCGTCGAGTGGGCCCACCCGGACGTGGCGACGAGGCCGACGACGAGGATCGCGGTGCCGCACCCGGCGAGCACCCACCATCCGGCGCGGCTGGCGAGCGCGAACGCGGCGCGACTGCCCGGGTGCAGCGACGAGGCGGCGAGCGAGCCCACGACGGCAACGCCCATCGTGGCGCCGACCTGGCGTGACGTCGAGGCGATCGCGGCAGCGACCCCGGCCTGGGCGCGGGGCATGCCCGCGACGGCGGCGTAGGTGATTGGCGCGTTCACGAACCCGAAGCCGATCCCGAAGACCACATATGCGCCGAAGAGCCAGGAGAACGGTGTCGTGGCGCTGAGTCCGACGAGCATGAGACACGCGGTGGCGAGCGCGACCCCGGCGATGACGAGGGGGATCCGACCACCCCGGCGGCCGAGAATCCGGCCCGAAACCGGGGCCAGGAGCATAACCATCGCCGCCATCGGCAGCGTATCGATCCCGGCGTGCAGCGCCGAGAGTCCACGCACGTCCTGGAGGTAGATCGTGTTGAGGAAGAGGAAGCCGCCGAGCCCGGAGAAGGCGGCGACGGCGATGACGGTGGCCGACGCGAACGGCACGGAGCGGAAGAATCGCAGGTCGACGAGCGGCTCGCGCGCGCGCCGCTCCCAGGCGAGGAACGCGGCCAGCGAGGCGGTGGCGACCGCGAAGGCACCGACGATAGGCGCCGACGTCCAGCCGCGGTCCGGGGCCTCGATGATCCCGTAGGTGAGAGAGGAGAGGAGCGTGATCACGAGCAGCTGCCCGGGGACGTCCACCCTGCGTGCGACGGTGGCCTTGGACTCGGGGATGAAGCGAAGCGCCAGGACGACCGCGGTCAGCCCGACAGGAACGTTGACCCAGAAGATCGACTGCCAACCGACCGACGACACAAGGAGCCCTCCCACTACCGGTCCCAGGGCCATGGACACCCCGATGACCGCTGCCCAGACGCCGATCGCCTGGGCGCGCTCGCGGGGAATGGTGAAGGTGTTCGTGATGATCGACATCGCGACGGGGTTCAGCATCGAGCCGCCTACGGCCTGGACCATCCGAAACACGATGAGCGTTGCCAGGTTCGGGGCCAGGCTGCAGAGTAGCGATCCGGTGGCGAAGGTCACCAGGCCCATCACGAAGGTGCGCCGGCGTCCGAGCCGGTCGGCGGTCGAGCCCGAGATCATGAGCAGGCTCGCCAGCACCAGCGTGTAGGCGTCGACCGTCCACTGCAGGCCCGAGAGGGGTGCGTGGAAGGCCCGCCCGATCGAGGGAAGCGCCACGTTGACGATGGTGACGTCGAGTCCCACGATCAGGAGGCTCATCGAGCAGATGAAGAGGATGCCGACGCGACGCCTCCGGCTCAATTCGCCCACCGTCGTTAGAGGTGACGGAAGTACTTGCTTAGTCGTAATGGATATATAAACATAAGTAACTGCACACATCAAGGCCCTTCACCTTCCGACGCGAAGCGTGCCGCCATGGCGCGTCCAATTCGCCGGTGGTTTCGGTGCCCCTGGCGCGCTCGCAACGCAGCAGAGAGGAGAAGTAACGCCCTCGAACGGGTCAGCGAGCTTGTTGCGCTGGCCGGTTGAACTCGCCCTCTTCCACGGCTCAATCACCTGCGTACGGTGAAGTCCAAGCCTTGTCGACGAGAGCGAGATAACTAGATTTTTTGTCGCTTTGGACTACGCTTCACTAGCGGCAACTGTCGCGAGCCCCAGTGGAGTCATCAATGCCCCCGAGTAACGTTACGCCAACCACAAGTCAGACCGACATCGTCATGCGGTTCATCGAGGGTTTCCAGTCGGGTCACGACGTCAGCGTCGCTCTTGAACTGATTGCGGAAGACTGCGTCAATCAGACACCCGTGGCCCCGTTTCCGCCCGATCGGGACGGCGTCATCAGCATGTTCCTCGCTCTGTTTGAAGCATTCCCCGATCTGCACGTCGAGATCCACGACTTGCTTGAATCAGGCGACAAGGTGATCACCCGCAAGACCTTTCACGGCACGCACGACGGCGAGTTCCTGGGACTCGCACCCACGGGTCGGACCGCGTCGTGGGACGTGATCGACATCGTTCGCTTCCGCGAGGGGCGGATGATCGAGCATTGGGACGTGATCGACGTCTTTGGCCTTCTCATGCAACTCGGCGCCATCCCAAGTCCTGAGTAGGCGTCAGGCATCAAGTTTCGAGTCCCCGGGCTGATTCGCGCTATTTCCTGGAGACTTTCCAATCTTCCCGGCGCTGTTCACATTCTCGGGAGCCAATGCATTGGTTCCGCCAACGGACTGGCGGGACATTGTGTGGCGCCGCGCGACTCGCTCCTACTTGGCGCGCGCCACGGCCAGAGCGGCAAAGTGCTGAAACTGCGCGAAACTCACCGCCGGATAACTTCCCTCGAGGATTCCCAGGATGTCATTGCCCTTGCGCACGATTAGATAGTCCGACTTCACGGTGATGCTCTTGCCGGACACTGTGACCAGGTAGGCCACCCTCGCGGTGCCGTAGTGCGGGACAACGAGCGGGCGCAGCGTTCCCACCACCGGGTAGCCCTTCAGCACACCCTTGAACGTCCGGCAACTCGCGATGGCCGCGGCGACCTTCTTGTAGGCCACCTTCACCTTGGAGTACGTAGTGATCGTCTCGTCAAAGATTGGATAACCCTTGGCCGCCGCAAAGAAGACCTGTTGCTGATGGGTCTCCTTCACTCCCTTGGGCGCCAATAGAGCGGCCAGGCAGCCCAGACGCGGATCCCCGCGTGGGGCCTCGGCCACCCAGCCGGCGGGCATCTGGTGGATGGTGACTGCCTGAGCCCGGAGGCTGGCGGTGCTCGACGGGACGCCCGCCGCCGATCCGACCACGGGTCCAAGCAGCGACATTGAGATTGACGCTGCCACCAGTGCTACAACAACTCGTAGCGAACTCTTCATGGTTCCCTCCTGCTCAATCCCTTCCTACACCCGTCACCACCGGAACGTTGGGGACATAGGTCCCGATTTTGATGCGGACAGAACGTCAACCGAGAGATCGCGCCAAGACATTCTGAATTGGCCTCGGCATTGCGGAGACCGATCTGCACTGGGTCTGATGGACTCCAAACCTTTGAAGTGACCACGGGGAAACTTGCGTCGCTCCCCTGAAGAAGAAGTTCGTACGACACGGCGCCGTGTCTTGACCGATCGGACACTGAACGGCGGAGTTCACGAGGGAAGACCTTCTGTGGTTGGCAACGATGCGTAGAGCTAGAGGACTCTGGCCTAACGCGTTGGCCACGATGCTCTCTCGGTCAAACTCAATCAGGACTCGTCTGGTGTCGGAGGCCCGACGCAACGACGCTGCGACCAGAAGATGTCGGCTCTCCGGGTTGAGTTGATTCGTCTTGCTGCCCGCGGTTTCGGTCAGACCGCTGTGAAGGACGTTCGGCAGCTACCCGTGGCTGAGCCCTTCTTCACGACAATTGTGACCGTCGTGGCAACACGCTTGATGACATAGGAAATCTTGAAGTAGATCTGTGCGATGCCCTTGGAGTCCGCGATTGCCATCTGGACGAATTGCGCACTGCCTCTGCGCCCCGTCGCCACGACTCGTGCACGGGGCGCCATTCGTACGACGACGTGAGCAAGCGTGTAGTTGGCGGGGTGGGGATTGACAACGTGTGCGGCGCACGGCAACGTTGCGCCATCAGCGTTCTGCGTGGCCACCAAGGAACACCCGATCACGATTGCGCCAACGGCAAACCACAACCGAGGGCTATGCACAGGCTGCTCCCACGGAGACATCCATCGCGACCGGCGGATTCACTGCCACGGGGACGGGACTCTTCGAGGTCCCGTAGGTCAACGACCAACGCTGGGTCCGGGACGTGGACGTGGCGATCACGGTGTACGTCCCGGGTCTAACGAGGAACACGAAGGAGTCACGGTTGGTCTTGCCACCGATCGTGGTTTCTTGCAACGCGCGCGCCTCTGAGGTCCCACGTAAGGCAATGCTGACCTTCTCGGCGGTGGAGCAGCCGCTCCGAAGCGACCCCTCGATGGCGACAACGGGATTCGTCGTGCTCGTGGATCTTGTGCCGACAAAGATGACGGACTCCACGAGGGCAAACAAGACAAGTGTCAGTGCCACCGCGCCGATCGCGAGGCGACCATCTTGCTTCTCGCCCTCACCCATCCCCGATGGCAACCGCCGTCTCTCAGTGAGTACATGGTTGAGGGCCAGTCCCAGCCCGACGGGTCCGATACACGCCGTGAGAATTATGAGGAGTGAGAGCCATTGGGACTTGGTCATGCCCGACGAGGGGAACGCGTCATGGGGTCTCGACGCGACGTCCGCAATCGCCCACAGCGGAATCAGGGCAACCAGTGCGAGCGTCACCAAGAGGGCGACGGCGCCACCCGCAATCACTGCACCGTCCGTGAGCCAAGTCTTATCACGATGGCCAAGGGCCATCTCCGTTGTCACCTTCAGGAAGGCACGCGACCGCGATCATTCAAGTGAGTGTGGATACGCTTGGCCCATGCGTGGTTTACGAGTGACTACGATGCCCCTGCGCTTGTTCGCTTGCATGACCGTGCTCGCCGCTTTGCCGACGGCCGGGGCGAGTGCAGCATCGGCGCCGAGTGTGACCACGTCCGTTCTGTACGTGGGCCACGGCGTCGGCGTGATCGCAGCCGAATCGCCGTCCGGGTGCAACGCCGTGTTTCTCACCACCGACTTCACGCGGTGGCGCAACATATCTCCGCCCAACAAGGTTGTCGCTGGCAGCTGCCTCTACGTGTGGACCAGCGCCTCCTTCGTCTCTTCTGAGGTTGGCTGGATTCTCGGGCGAAACGAGGGCAGCCCCGCGACGAACCTCGAACACACGACCAACGGTGGCAGGACCTGGGTGGAAGAACCCGGCGACTCGACTGGGTCGAACGCGGGAGAGGAGGTGATCAGTTTCTTGAGCTCGTCGGTCGGGTGGCGCCAGCAGTTCTCGTGGTCCGCCAACAGCTATCGCCTTCAGCGCACCATCGACGGTGGCGCGACATGGGCGACCCGGGCCTACTACCCGCGCACCGGGTGCCCGGTCCTGACCGACGTCTTCTCGTCGGCGTCCGTCGGCTTTGCGGGCAGCCCGCTCGCCGGATCCACCATGGGCTTCGGGAACGTCAATCTTCCCTACGCCTGGCGAACCGTCAACGGTGGCTCGACCTGGTCCAAGATGACCCTTCCCCATCCGTCGTCCATGCCCCGGGGCGCCACCGGGCTTTACGGCCTGCCGGTCTTCGCGGGCCGCGACGGGTCGCTGCCGGTCGACTATCCGGTCAGCGGGCACCAGGACCTCTTCTTCTACGGCACGGTTGACTTTGGGCTTCACTGGTCGCTCATCATGGGCGCCGCGTCGCCGCTCGTCGTGAAAGGGCCCGTCAGGGTCGACGGGAAGGCCGTCAGGGAAGGCTGCTACACCGACGAAACGGTCTCCAAGGGTTCGCTGGCCTCAGTCTCGCTCGCGAGTCCGTCGACGTGGTGGGCACTGCGACCCGGGCCTGTCGGAGACTCGGAGCGCTTCCTGATTCAGAAGGGATCCGTGTCGAGGCTGGCGGCGAGGTTCCTTCCCGATACGACTGGGCGGGCAGTACTTCAAGCGGACAGCCCCACGAGGGCCGTGGTGACGCTCTGGAAAGGTGACGGCACCTACAAGGTCTACGTCACGGTTGACGGCGGCGCGGGGTGGTACCCCCTGGCCCCGCCGTCAGTAGACGCCGGCGACTTCTCTGAGGGATTCATCGGTGGCGGTATCACTAACCAATGACGACGGGTTGCTGCGCCTTGAAGCGAGCACCGGATCGCCGAAGACCAGGTCGAGTCCTTGTTCAACGAGTCACGTCCTGCACCTAAGTCCGTACTCCGGCATGCTTATCACGACGACGAAGATTCGGAGCCGCGGTTCTTCAAGGTTGCTGACGGCGGTGCCTCGCTAGCCGAGGAGACCCTTCTTCGATTCCTTCTTGGCGTGCTTCTCGTTGCGCTTTTCCTTCAGCGACTTGCCGACCTTCTTGGCATTGTGCTGGCTGGGTGATTTCTCGGCCATTGTGACTCCTTAAGCAGGCGACGTCATTGTTGGCGGCGTCGAGATCACACACTGTGAGCCTGCCGATGAAGCCGTTTGACTTCGAGGGCAACTCCGTCGTCTGGGATCTCATCACCGACCTTAATCACTGTCCACCACAGCCGGGCCTTTACGTCGCGACTTCGAGGATTCGCGGTCCGCATTGAGAGCGGTGAGGTCCCAGTCCGCAATGCAAACAACCCCCCAATTCATGCCTCGTCATGCGTGCGGCGCGCCCTCGGGCTTTCAGAGAAGGGTCCTGGGCCGCTCGACGACGAAGAAGCTGACCAGTTGTGGCGGCGGCTGTCCGGTCGCCTCGACGAAGCCCGCGAACGAGATGAGCTGCGCGACAACCTCGGCCTGGCCGGCCATCAAATCATCGTGCTCATCGACGGACTGGGCGTTGAGCGGGTGCGCGTCCCTCTCGAGTCCCACCGCAGCGCCAACTGCAGATGCTCGACCTCGTGCTGGGAGATCTCACGATGTCGTGGGCGCTCCCGGCCGGTCCCTGGCCAGAGACGCCCCGCGGCGTAGAGGGCCGCGGTGAACGGATCACCGGGGAACCTCTCCTAAGGCGCCGCGGTGGTCCAAAGCGATCACGGCGATCGCCCCGAGGCCTGCGATCACCCCGGCCCACTGGACGGAGGTGAGGGACTGGCCCAAGATGGGAATGGCCGCCACGGCCGCCACCAGCGGGTTGAGGTTGCCAATGGCCGAAGATACCGACGCGTCGACGTAGCGATGTGCCCAGTTCATCACGAGATGCCCGCTACCGGGCACGACAGCGAGCAGCGAGATCCACAACCAGTCGCCCGCGTGGACTCGACCAAGGGACTGGCCCGAGAGCAGCACGACCGGCGTCATCACCACAGCAGCCACGATGGTCAGGCCAGCCGTGTACTCCAGCGCGTCGTGATGCTGGCGGACCTTCTTCGAGACCAACCAGTAGGCGGTCCAGCAGAGCAGCGAGCCGACGGCCAACACGTCCCCCGCGACCTGATGGCGGCCGTGGAAGCCGGACCCGAAGACCGTCACCGTGACCCCCGCGATAGCCAGCATGACCAGCCACCCATCGCGGGGAGGAAGGCGCTCACCGAACATCGAGCGAGCGATGATGAAGACCAGCGCCGGCTGAAAAGCACCGATAACAGTCGCGACGACGACACTCGTCAGCTTCACTGAGCTGAAGAACAGCGCCATGTCTCCAGCAAGGCATACGCCGCCGAGCAGTGAGGTGCGAAGCGCCGACCACGTCAATCGCCTTCCGGTGAGATACAACATCGCGACGAGGAGACCGGCTCCGAGCCAGCATCTGTAGAACGTGAGCACCAGACCGGGCGCCGTGCACAAGGTGGCGAAGATACCCCCGAAGCCCCACAGCACCGCCGCCAGCGCGGACCCGCCAACTCCGAGATACGGAGCCACCTCCCCGCGAGAACCCGCGATCGAGTGCTTGGAGGTCACAGCCAGCGAGCGTACTCGGGATAAGTGTCAGGATCTTGGCGCACGGAACCTCGACCATGGCCGCGTACGCGACTGCGTGTACGCAGCCATCACCTCACGAACCCGATATAAACCCGAGTGGTCGCAGTGACGAGGTGGATGACGACGTCGCACCCGCGGCGGAGATCCCGTTCGTCTCGACGACTGTTCTGCCCGAAATGCGCCGCGACCACCAGAGCGACTTCGCCGTCCGCGGACTACTCGGGGGACGGCCTGGGTGTCAACCTCCGTTCAGCGAAGGCGTCGATGCTGAATCGTCCGGCGCCGAACACTGCGACGTCTAGAGCCAGCACGGCGAGCGCCATGTTCAACTCGTAGCCCGGCGTCAACGACTCTGAGTTGATGCCGTGCACCCACGTGACGGTGATCATCGCCATGACCATGTCGGCGAACAGTGCCAGTCCGGCGAGACGAGCGCCCAGCCCGAGGATGAGCAATATCGCACCGCCCAATTCGACGACACCACCGAGCACCGCGAAGAAGCCCCCGGGGTGGAGATGTGCCGTGTTAGAGAAGAACAACGCGGACTGATGCAGACCAGGCCCGTGGAACGAACCGAAGAGTTTTCCTGCGCCGTAGTAGATGAATATCCACGCCAGCGCGATGCGCACGGCCACGAGAGCAAGATCGGTCGGGAGCTCCGCGGGCCGGGTGCTCAAGAGGACTGACAGGAACTTCTCGCCGTGGCGTCGACTCGTCGTCACGATATCGGCGTTCGGCGCCGCGGTCCGTTCGCTGCATCGCTCGGTTGGATCACCGTAACGACCCGTCGGTTCGCGTCCGTGGTCGCCTGGAGGTCCGATGCTGCGCTCACGGGGCGAAACGGCGCGACGAGTTGTGCGACCAGCACCGAAAGATGGCGGGGTCGCGCCGATGCCTGCTCGACCGGGAGCGGCCTGCCCGGCAGGCCGGTGTCGGTCCGGATCGTCGCCTCGGTTGGGAATACCGCGCGGCCAAAGAGCTGGTCCCACACACTTAGCGCGAAGCCCAGATTCACGTCCTGGGGACCGTCCAGCTGGTGGTGGATCCGGTGGTAGTTCGGGCTCACGAAGATCCGCCCGAGCGGTCCGTAGCCCAGGTTGGTGTTCGAGTGCTCGAACGCGACGACGCCGGCGTAGACGACGAGCATCGTCGTCGGCACCGCACCGTTGGCGATCAACACGATCCCCGGGACCAATGCCAAGAGGTACGAAACGTGGATGAGCGGATGAGTGCGAAAGACCGTCAGCACGCTCATGTCCTCCTGCGAATGGTGAAGCTCGTGGAAGCGCCAGAGCACGCGGACCCGATGATTCGCGAAGTGCGCCAGCCAGTTGCACAGGTCCATCGCCACGAAGATCACCGCGATGACGACCCAGCGAGGCACCACGCCCATCCTCGGCACGACGATCCAGGGAAGCGACCGGCGAGCCACCTCGGCGAACGAGAGCGCGAGCGCCGTACCGAGCGGGACGACGAGCGTCGCGTTCAGCACTGTGTAGAGGAGGTCCTGACGATGGCCCCGTGCGAAGAACGGTCGCCGCTGCGCGGGACGCACGCGCTCGACGACGAGGAAGACCCCGAGCACGACGAGGGTGACCGGGCCAACGACGACGACGCGCAGACTCGTCATCGAAGCGGCGAAGCTGGCACCACCCCAGTGACTCGACGCACCGATGCCGATGAGAACGGCGGCGAGCGCGAGAATCGAGAATGCGGGCAGGTAGGCGCGTGACGATAGCGATCGCCTCGGCGTTCGGACGTCGGGAAGAGATTGCGCGACCGGTTCAGGTGAGAAGCGTCGGACTGGCGACTCCGTGGGCGGCACTATGGCAACTTTCCTTCGTTCGAAGCGGGCACTAGAACCCGACTCCGCCACTGCCCGGACTCGTGGTGGTCGTGTTACTCGTGGCGCCCGAGTTCGGCTTCATCGTCACGACCACCGACCACTTGCCCCACGTGTCGGTCACGTCGCCATTGACCTGACCGGGAGACTTGTCCTTGAAGAACCAGTAGAGCGGCTTGCCGGCGTAGGAGACCTGCAGTGCGCCGCCGGCGCGTTTGATAGTGCCGAGCTTCGCGGCGCCCACGCCGCTGCCGGCGGTCGCCTTCGTGACGCCCTTCGGTAGCAACACCTCGGGCCAGTACTTCAAGCACGCGGCGGCGCAGGCGGTGCCGTTGGACTGCAAGGTGTAGACGGTCGTGCGACTCACGAGGATCGTGCCGAGCGTCGAGTTCTTCGCGGTCGAGATGACGAGACTCTTGGCCGCGTGGCTGGAGGCAGCCTGCGCCGTGCATGGACCGAGGATCAGCGCCAACAACCCGCACGTGGCCAACGCCGCCGCCGCGACGCGTCGCGCCGCGACTCCGCGGGTAGCCGCCAACAGGTGCTTCCGGGATTCCATGTCGGTAATCTCCTCATCGTCAACGCGTGCCCACAATGACCTCGTCCGCTCGGCGAACACAGCCACACGCGGTTATTGCGCAAGTCTGCCTTAGAGTCGTGGCTTCACGCCACTACTTTCCGGCTCTCGCCTGCTCATGGACGCCTTTGAGCATCGCGGCGCCGGGACCGGAAATCGAGCGGTCCGCTGGCCAGAACCTGGACACTCACCCCAAGTCGCTGCGGCGGCGGCGAGCGGTCCGACGTCAACGTGGCGGCCTCAAGACCGACGTCACGACGGGTGCCTTCGAGAACAGGGTCGTCATCGCGCAAGGGCCTTTCGGCGATGTCCGTCGCACCCGCGCCCTGTCAACCCTTACGTTTAATGTTAGTTATTGCTTACGTTAGAAGTTGCTAACATATATCTTATGGACACGTTGCTGAAGACCCTGGGTGAGCCGCGGCGATGCAAGATCATCCGCCTCGTGTGGTCCGAGGAAATGCCCGCGACAGAGATTGCGAGGCACTTTCCCGACGTCTCGCGCTCGGCGATCTCCCAGCACCTGGGCGTCCTTCGCCGCTCGGGATTGGTGCAAGAGCGCCGAGACGGAACACGCCGGCTCTATTCGGTGAACCAAGGCGAGGTCGCCAAACTCAGATCGTTCATCGATTCGTTTTGGACCAACAATCTGCAGAGGCTTCGCCATCTCGCAGAGACGGATGAACAACTGAAAGGACACGAATGAGCACCGAAGCCGCCAAGGAGTTGAAGATCAAGGCGTCACCCGCAACCATCTTCCCTTACCTCGTGGATCCTGAGAGGTTCGTGCAATGGATGGGGACCGAGGTCTCCTTGCTTCCGGTTCCGGGCGGCGAGTTCCGGGTTCTCTGCGGCGGCGTCAATCCGAGCGCCGGAGAGTTCGTAGAGATCGTTCCCGACCAGAAGGTCGTCTTCACGTTCGGATGGGACCTTCCCGGTCATCCGATTCCGGCTGGTTCGACCGAAGTCGAGATCACGCTGACCCCGGAGGGCGAACACACCCTTGTGCGCCTCGTCCACCGCGGACTGCCCGACGACGCGATCGCCGACCACCTGAACGGATGGAACTACTACCTGGGTCGACTCGACAAGGTCATCAGCGGCGTTGAGCCCGGCCCAGACAGTCCGAACCTCGGCGAATGACGGTGCATGAACCAACGGAAAGGGGTCTTACGTGAAGTCTCAAGAAACATGGAAGTACATCCATCTGGAGCGAGTCCAGTTGGCCGACACCCTGGAGTCACTTTCTGCGGAGCAATGGGGTGCCGCATCATGGTGCGCGGGCTGGACGGTCCATGAGACCGTCGGGCACATCGCGGCCGCCGCCGAGCAGACTCCTCTCAATTTCTACAAGGAGCTGATCGCGGCTGGATTCAAGTTCAACGTCTTCGCCGAACGTGGGGCCGCACGCCTTGCACGAGTCAGCCCCGACGAGCTGGTTCGTCGCCTTCGAGCGAGAACCACAACGACCAACCACCCTCCTGCCCCGGTAATGGCGATGCTCGGCGAGATCGTGGTGCACGGGGAGGACATCCGTCGGCCCCTCGGGCTCGTGCATCAGTCGCCTGAAGTCGCCCTCGTGGCGGTCGCCAACAGTTGGAAGAACTCGAACCTCCTCATCGGATCCAAGCGGAGAATCGCAGGGCTGCGACTGCACGCCACCGATGTCGACTGGGTTCACGGTAACGGCCCTCAAGTGTCAGGACCACTTCAGTCGCTCATCCTCGCCATGACGGGACGAAAGGGATCGCATCAAGATCTCTCAGGCGCAGGTCTCTCGATCCTCGCGAGTCGCGTCTAAGCCAACATCGAACCGAGGGTCAGGGCGTGCCCACGCCTTCGCATCGAATGACGGCACGACACCCGCCAATGAACGTGAGGTCCCGGTGGAAGTTGCGAGAGACAGGACTGCTGGCCCGAACCGAAGCAACCACCGAGGAACAAGGGGGGTTGCACAGTCGAATCCAATTGTCACATCAGAGGCACCTATTCCACGCGTACTAGACCGTCTTGAGAGTGGTGCACGGCACGGATCAATGCTCAGCTGTCACCGGAGGCCAGAGGTTCCCAACGGAAGGTCCGCACGGCGACCAGCAGCCCGAAGGCGCCCCAGGCGGCCATCACTCCAACGTCGACCAACGTGATGCCCGTCGAGCCCGGAATGAGGAAGCCCGCCTGGAGTCCCCGAGCCATGTGCTCGAGAGGAAAGACCTTGCCGAGATCGAGCATCCACGTCGGCATGACGGCTACAGGAATGAACACGCCCGACAAGAAGGCCAAGATCGTGGCCACCAGGGGCCCGATAGCCGAGGCGGAGTCGGCCGTCGCGCAGATCCTGGTGAGCGCCAACGCCAGCGCGGAGAAACAGATCACACCTACCACGAGGTAGGTCACGAGGCCCGCCAGCAGGTGCGCGGAGAGCTGCACGTGATAGAAGATGGCGCCGACCGCGACCAAGACCGCGACCGTCGTCGCCACCACGACAATAGTCCGGGCGATCTCGGAGAAGAGGTAGACCCAACTGGGCATCGGCGTGCCCCGGAAGCGCTTCAGCAGTCCCCGCTCCCGGTTCGTGGTGATCCGGATGAGCAACGAACTGAAGCTGACCAGCATGATCTCGTAGGCGATGATCGACGCCGTGTAGTACGAGGGAGCGCGGACGTGCACGCCGTTGAAGTTCGTGTTGCCCTTGAAGATCGCGTTGAAGAGCAGCAGCAGCAGTATCGGGAAGAAGGCCGTGAAGCCGAGGGCGCTCGGGTCGCGCAGGAACCCACGCAGCGCGTAGCGCGTCTGGGCCAGCGACAACGAGACATCGCTCACGAGTCGACCTCGCGCACTTCGGGCGCCGCCTCGCCGGCCAGTTTCACGAAGACGTCGTCCAGACTCGGCTGGATCGCCTGCAGATGAGACAGCTCCACGTGCTCGACGTGCGCCCAATCCAGGAGCAGCTTCAGGTCGCCCTGGACGCGATCGGTCTCGAAGCGCGCCGACGATTCCCTCACGGTCACTTCCCTGCCGACCACGGCGCTCAGGACTGCCAGATCGATGCCCGGGTAGGGATCGAAGGTCACCTCGGAGTGGTACCCCAGACTCGCGCTCAGTTCGTCAGCCGTCCCCTGGGCGGCGATCTCACCCGCTCGCAGGATGATGATCCGGTCGGCCAGATGCTGAGCCTCGTCCATGTAGTGCGTGGTCAGGAATATGGTCTTGCCCGCGTCGCGCAGCCCTTCGATCATGGTCCACATCTCGCGGCGGGCCAGCGGGTCGAGCCCCGTCGTCGGTTCGTCGAGAAAGAGGATCTCGGGATCGCCCACGAGCCCCAGCCCCACGTCCAGACGGCGCTTCTGGCCACCCGACAGCTGCCCGACCCGGTCGTCAGCCTTCTCGGTCAGCCCTACGGCCCCGATGGTCGCCTCGACGTCAGTCGGGCTGCGAAAGTATCGTGCGAACATCGCGACCGTCTCACGAACCGAGTAGACCGGATCGAGTTCGCACTCCTGGAGGACCAACCCGATTCGGTTGCGCCACGCCCGGGTGGCGTGCGCCGGATCGACGCCGAGCACCGACACTCGCCCGCCGTTGCGGGGCCGGTAGCCCTCGAGTATCTCGATCGTGGTGGTCTTGCCCGCACCGTTGGTGCCGAGGAAGCCCAGGATCTCACCCACCCGGACGTCGAAGGTGATGCCGTGGATCCGTTCTTGTTCGCCGTAGGACTTGCGAAGGCCCTCAACCGATACGACCGTGTCCATGGGGACGACGCTAGCCTCGGGCAACTCCAGTGACGAGATCAACTGCCGCTCAACTCCGAATCTGGCGGTGCCGGGTGTAGCGATGCTGCGAGATGGCCCTTGCCGGCCCGGTGCTCGGAGAACTTGAAGCGACACGCCAGACAGTTCGTCGTCGCCCTCCGCTGTGCCAAGCTCATCACTCTCCCTGTTGGCGGCCCGCCAGTCGACACCACCATCAACGGCTTCTGCTAATCGGAAAGAGCCCTCGGCATCGCCAGGTCCTCCACGGAAGCCGTGGTGGGGCCGAGCTCGGACCAGTTACCCCTTGCACGTATGGTCGCCAACGCGCAGGTGGGAAAGCTGGCACGAACCTCCTCCAGACGCGCCGGATCCCCGCCACTGGCGAGTTCGATCAGCAGGTCCTGGACGCCGGGGTTGTGGCCGATGAGCAGCACCGACTTGGTCTCGTCGGGCAATGCACGCAGCCGCGTCATCAACGCCGTGCCACTGGCGCCGTAGAGGTCGTCCTCCATAAGCACTTCGACCGATTTACCCAGCAGCTTGCCGATCGGCTGATACGTCTGCACAGCACGTGTCGCGGTCGAGCACAGGACGAGTTGCGGCGGTGGCAACGCCTGCGCCAGTCGCTTGGCCATCCTGCGGGCGGCCTTCTCTCCTCGAGGGGCGAGCGGCCGTTCGACGTCGGGCACACTGGAATCAGCCCAACTCGACTTGCCATGTCGCATGACGTAGAGGGTCCTCTTCATATGCCAATCACTCCTGGCCACTCAGTCATAGTTCTCCTGGATCACTTCGGGAATCTCTGAACGGAGGGAACTGCGACAATCACCCGGACGTCCACGCATTCCGACAACAGCCCTGACCTGAGGCCAGTCAGAACTCACCGTAGCAACCTTGCGAGCGATCACCATGGCGGCAACTTCCATCTCGGGGCTTGCGTCGCCATGTTGGTCAATGAGGAAGGGCCCCAGGTCTCGCTCGTCGGATCGCTGACGATGCCCGTGACCTTCGGCCGAACAAGTCAACTCATGGGATGACAGAATGGCTCCGTGACGGGTGAAGACCGCGGTGCGCGCTGCGCCGAGCGAGCGGGAGGTGTCCGGAGATGCCCGGTGCTCTTCTGACCGACCTCTACGAGCTCAGGATGGCTGCGAGCTACCTGCGTCACGACATGAATGCCCCGGCCACGTTCAGTCTCTTCGTCCGGAACCTTCCGGCGAGTCGCGGTTTTCTCATCGCCGCAGGTGCGGAGAGCTGTTGTGAGTGGCTGGAGCAGTTCAGCTTCGAAGAAGACGACCTCACGTACCTCACTTCCCTCGGCTTCGACGACAAGACGCTCGAATCGTTCTCCAAGTTGCGCTTCACCGGAGCGGTCGTAGGCGTTCCGGAGGGTCGGATCGTCTTCGCCAATGAGCCCATCCTCGAGGTCACTGCCCCCCTCGCCGAGGCGCAGCTCGTGGAGACCTACCTGCTCAACCAGTTCACCATGCAGACGATGCTCGCGACCAAGGCGGCCCGATGCGTTCTGGCAGCAGCGGGGAAGATCGACCTCGTCGAGTTCGGGCTTCGACGGACCCAGGGTGTCGAAGCAGGCATCGCCGTGTCCCGTCTTTCGACGATGGTCGGGTTCTCCTCGACCAGCAACGTCGAGGCTGCCCGGCGCTACGGCCTCGCCCCGACCGGGACAATGGCGCACTCCTATATCGAGGCCTTCGAAGACGAAGTCGAGGCCTTCTCGACCTTCGCGGGCGACTTCCCCGATCAGACGACGTTCCTCGTCGACACCTATGACACCCTCGCCGGCGTCGCGAAGGCGATCGAGGTCATCAAACGCCGCGGCCTGGCGCACCACGCCGGCATCCGCATCGACAGCGGTGACCTCATGGAACTCGCTGTCGAGGCGCGCCGCCTCCTCGACGCAGCGGGACTCCTCGACGTTCGGATCTTCGTCTCGGGAGGCCTCGACGAGTACGACCTCGCTCGCTTCGTCGCCGCCGGTGCCCCGATAGACGCGGCGGGCCTCGGAACCCGCCTCGGTGTGTCGGCCGATGCTCCGTATCTCGACTCCGCGTACAAGCTCGTCGCCTACGACGGCCGCCCGGTGGCCAAGCTCTCGGAGGGTAAGGCCACCCTTGCCGGCGCGAAGCAGATCTTTCGGGGTCCCGGTCTACGAGATCGCATCGGCCTTCGAGATGAAACGGCTCCGGCCGGCACCACCGCGCTGCTCGAGGAGATGATGCGATCGGGCCGGCGTCGTCGGCAACCGGACTCGCTGGCCGCAGCCCGCGCACGCTTCGCGGCCGACCTGCGCGAACTGCCCGACACGGCGCGCGACCTCGCCCATCCCGCCGCACCGGTCTCCGAGATAACACCAGCCCTCGCGCGCCTCACCGAAGAGGTCCGGGCAACTGCCCGACAAAGGGCCGGGCTCGAGGTTCGGTCAGAGTGACCGCGGTCGACGCCGACGTTGACCTGGCCCCCTTTCGGTACACGAACCCTTGGTCGTTACCCGATAACGGGAGCGTTCCGCACCGCTTCGCAGTGACCGGAGCGAAGGTACACTTCGCCTGATGAAGGCCAGGGTCTTTGAATGCGTGCGAGACAGCATCTCGACGAACGTGACGCGCGACGACGTGCATCGCGCCACCAGGTAACCCGTGGCGACTGGCCTCATCGTGGTCGACGTGCAGAACGACTTCGCCGACCCGTCGGGCTCGCTCTACGTCCCGGACGGCGAGAAGGTCGCCAAGAAGTTGGCGGCCGCCCTCGATCACGAGGACCCGCCCGGCGACGCGGACGTGGTGGTCGCCACCAAGGACTGGCACGGTGATCATCCTGGCAATCACTTCGAAGAGTGGCCGGTGCACTGCGTCGCCTCGACGTGGGGAGCAAAGTTCCACCCGGCAATCGATGCCTCGACGGCTATTGGCCACGTCTTCTGCAAGGGCGCGACCGCTGCCGCCTACTCGGGCTTCGAAGGCACCGACTCCGAGCACGAGACCCTCGACGCCTACCTCACGTCAAAGAACGTCACCGACGTAACGGTCGTCGGCCTGGCGACGGACTACTGCGTGAAAGCGACCGCCCTCGACGCCGTGCGCCTTGGTTACCGCACGACCGTCGATCTGGAATTCTGCGCGGGGGTGGCGCCGGAGTCCACTGAGGCGGCGATCGAGGAGATGCGAGCGAGCGGCGTGAACGTCAGGCGCTCCGAGTTCAACCCCTAGGCCCGCGCCGGTCGCGTCACCTCTCGTGATCATCCTCGACGCGTCCGTCGGTGGGAACTAGGCGGACTCGCCTCGGCCCCACGACGTGTTCAGGTTCGACTGCGACTCACGAAGATCCGTGAGGGCCCCGCCCGCTGCGTAGTACCTCTTGCCCGCCACGAGGAGCTCCTCGGCGGGGAACTTCGTTATCACCTCGCACCCGGTGGCGGTCACCACCATCTCCTCCTCGATGCGCGCGGCGGACCAGCCGTCCTTCGCGGGCCAGTAGGTCTCGAGGGCGAACACCATCCCCTCTTCGAGCACCTCGGGGTGGTCGAAGGAGATCATGCGGCTGAAGATCGGCCGCTCCCAGATCGACAGACCGAGGCCGTGGCCGTATTGCAGACCGAACGCCGCCTCCTCGTTCGCGAAACCGAAGTCCTGGGCCTTGGGCCAGACAGCGACGATGTCGGCGGTGGTGGCACCGGGCTTCACCAGGGTGATGGCGGTGTCGATCAACTCTCGGCACTTGGTGTACGCGTCGCGCTGTGCGACCGAGGCGCTGCCGACGGCGAAGGTCCGGTAGTAGCAGGTCCGGTAGCCGTTGAAGCTGTGGAGGATGTCGAAGAACGCCGGGTCGCCGGGACGGATGAGACGGTCGCTGTAGACGTGGGGGTGGGGTGAGCACCGCTCCCCGGAGATGGCATTCACGCCCTCGACGTGCTCGGAACCCAGGTCGTACAGAGTCTTGTTCACGAGCGCCACGCACTCGTTCTCCTTCACGCCCGGGCGCAGGAACGAGTACAGCTCCTCGTAGGCGGCGTCGACCATCGATGCGGCCTGCGTCAGGAGGGAGATCTCATCCTTGGTCTTGAGCCGACGAGCCTCGAGGAAGACCTGCTGGCCGTCGACCAGCCTGATCCCCTCTTTCGCGAAGGCGGCAAGCACGGGCATCTCGACGACGTCGACGCCGACCGCCTCGTTCTGGAGCCCGAACTGGAGCAGGACCTCCTTGATCTTCGCGACGACATCGCCCGCCCGGTCGGCGCCGGGCGGGATCGCACCGCGCAAGGTCGACAGGCCGGCGCGGGCCCCCTCATAGGGGACCTGCGATCCGTCGGGAAGTACCTGGACGCCGCCCAGCCAGGGGTTGTAGAGCTGGTGGTGCCGTGCTGCGGAGCCGAAGTCCCAGACGATGGGCTTGCCGCCGCGGGGCAGCAGCGCGAAGCGAATGAGCTTGTCCATCGCCCACGTGCCGATGTGGGTGCCGGTCATGTAGCGGATGTTGTGGAAATCGAAGGTCAGCAGTGCGCCCAGGTCCGAGCGCTCCAGTTCCGCCTGCAGCTTGGCGAGGCGCTCTTCGCGCAGCCGAGGCATGTCGACGCGACTCTCCCAGTCAACAGCGTTGCTTCCGTATGTGTGGATTCCCATGATTCCTCCTAGTTGTAGATTCGCATCTCGTGACCTAGCGACGACGCTGACGGGCCCACGAATCGAGGCCCACCGCGAGCAGCAGGATCAGCCCGAGGACGATCTGCTGGTAGAGCGGGTCGATTCCGAGCAGGTTGAAGCCATTGCCGATCAGCGCGATGAAGAGGACACCGATACCGGTGCGCCAGACCGACCCTTCGCCACCGGCGATCGAAGTGCCGCCGACCACGATGCCCGCCAGAACCGTGAAGGCGAGGGCGCTGCCGCCACTGCCCGCCTGGGCGCTGAGCAGGCGGGAAATGTCAATGACTCCGCCTAGAGCCGCCGCGCCGCCACTCAGCGTGAAGGCCACGACGCGGATCAAGTTCACTCGCACTCCCGCCAGGCGCGCTGCCTCGGCGTTGCCTCCCGAAGCCACGATGTACCGGCCGAACGTGCTTCGCGACAGCAGCAGACCCAAGACGATGACGAAGAAGAGCGTCATCCACACCGCACTGGGGACGGTGAGGAACTGCGCATTGGCGAACTTGTAGAACCCGGAGTTCTGGGAGAGGACGATGAGGTTCCCGCCGGTCACCTTGAGGGCGAGGCCTCCAATCACGAACGACATGGCCAGGGTGGTGATCAACGCGTTGATCCTGAAGACCGTGACGATGATTCCGTTGACCAAGCCAACAGCCAGTCCCACGAAGATCGCAGCGACGATCGCGAGTACCGGCGAGTGGTGAGCGGCGATCTCGCCAGCCACCACCGTGGAGAGCCCGTAGGTCGCCCCGACAGAGAGGTCGATCCCGCCAGAGACGAGTACGAGTGTTCCCGCCGCGGCGATGCAGAGGGTCGCAGCCTGCTGGTCGAGGATGTTGATGAGGTTCGTCGTGTGCAGGAACGGCTGGCTCGCGATCGAAAGGGTCACGAACAGGATGAGGAAAGGGATGAAGATCCCCGCCAACCGCCACGACCGAAGCAACTTGGACGTGGTGGCCCGCAGCCCGCCAGGCGAGAGTTCGCCCTCAAGCAGCTCCTCGTGGTCAACCATCTGGTTAGTCATTCATTCTCCTCGGGTGTGGTGCCGGTCTCGGCGAAGGCGGCCGCGAGCACGGCCTGCTGATTCATGTCGTCACCGCTGAGCTCGGCGGTGAATCGTCCGTGGCGCATCACGAGAACGCGGTGGGCCAGACCCAGTACCTCCTCGAGCTCGGAGGAGATCACGATGATTCCCATCCCGTCCTGGGCCATCTCGGTCAGGAGATCGTAGATCGCCCGCTTCGAACCGACGTCGACGCCGCGGGTCGGCTCGTCCGCGATCAGCACCGAGGGCGAACACATCACGGAGCGGGCGAAGAGCAGCTTCTGCTGATTGCCGCCGGACAGCATCATCGCCGGCAGCCCCATGTTGGCCGCCTTGACGGTGGTCTTCTGCATGAGCTGGGACACCGTGCGGCGCTCCCGGAGGGCTGCGATCCAGCCCAGCCGACTCACCAGGTCGAGTCGCGACAGCGAGATGTTCTCCCTCACCGAACGGCCCATGAGCAGTCCCATCTCCTTTCGCGATTCGGGGATGAGCACCAGACCGCGACGGATCGAGCGGTGCGGGCTGTGCCCTGTGAGCTCAGCGCCATTCAGGCGGACGGTACCTGCGGACACCTTGGCGTCTCGGAAGATCGCTCGGGCGAGTTCCGACCGGCCCGCGCCCACCAGTCCGGCGATGCCGAGGATCTCCCCCCGACGCAGATCGAAGGAGCAGTCCTTCACCCCGGGTGCGCTCAGGTGGTCGACCTCGAGGACGACGGGCGCCGCCGGGGCCGCGAGCACCTTCTCGGGAAACGCCGAGGTCAGGGATCGTCCGAGCATCCCCTCGATCAGCGACTCCTCGGTGGCGCTGCTGGCTTCGACGGTGCGAACCAGGTGACCGTCACGCAGCGTCGTGATCGTGTCGGAGAGGGAGAGCACTTCGGAGAGGAAGTGCGAGATGAGCACCACCGCGGTGCCATGACGGGCCAACGTGCGGATGATCTCGTGCAGTGCCGCCGTCTCGTTGCTCGAGAGAGCCGCCGATGGCTCGTCCATGACCACGATCGACGCGTTGCGCGACAAGGCCCGCATGATCTCCACCTTCTGCTGATCCGCGGTGGAGAGGTACCCGGCCAGGATGTCGGGGGGGATATCGAAGCCCACTCGATGCGCCAGCTCACGGAACCGGCGCCGCAGTTCGCGCCGGCGCACGAAGCCTGCAGTGGAAACCTCCGAGCCGAGGTAGACATTCTCCGCAACCGTCAAGCCGGGGACGATGGCGAGTTCCTGGGCGATGGTGACGATGCCGTTAGAAAGCGCTTCCCTCGGAGAACGGAGCGCGAGATGCCGTCCCCCAAGGGTGATCGTTCCCTCGTCGGGACCGATCACGCCCGAAATGATCTTGCCCAGCGTGGACTTTCCCGCGCCGTTCTCGCCGATCAACGCGTGGACCTTGGCCGCCTCGATGGTGATCGAGACGTCGCTCAGCGCCGGGATCCCGCCAAACCGCTTGGACACCCCGGCGACGACCAAGTCGTCGCCGGGAGTGCCAGCGGCCCGGAGGGGATGCTCCTCAAAAGTGCCTGCAGACATCTTGGTTCAGAACCGCCTTCTCAGTCCGCAGACTCTTGAGATTGCCTCGTGTCGCGGGGATCAGCCCGGCCACTCGGCAGTGAACTTGCTGACGTTGGCCTGGGTGAGGATGCCGTTGTTGGGCAGGGCGGCGACCGGGTTCTGCGAGCCGCTCTTCTTGCCGGTCTTCATGGCCTTGATGAGCATGCTCATTCCGATCTGGCCTTCCGTAGCCGGCGCCTGAGCCACGTCGGCGTACCAGGCACCACTCTTGACAGCTGCGAGACCGGCCGCGCTAGCTCCGTAGCAGACGAGCTTCGTGGTCGTGTTCTTCGCCGCGGTCAGGGCCGACTGAGCCCCCTCGCAGTCCTGGTCCGATCCGACGATGACGTTGATGCTGGGATTGGCGACCAGCATGTCCTGGACCGCGGTCAGCGCCGCCGATACCTCGTACAGACCATCAGCCTCGGCAACGACCGAGTCGCTGGGGTACTTGCCCAGTTGCGACTCGAAGGCCGCCGTGACCGCCGCGTCCGGCTCGTAGCCCTTGAAGTTGTGGATCAAACCGACCTTGCACGGGCTTGCTCCGGCGCATGCAGAGTTGGTCAGCGTCGCCAGCTGCGTGCCGATCTTCGACGGGAAGAAGACCACGTTGCCCGAGAGTCCCCCCACCTGGATCTGGTCGGTGGTGTACTTCGTGCCGAGGATCTGGTCAATGTTGACGACCTTGATTCCCTTCTTGATGGCCAGCTTCACTGTTGGGATCAGCGCCGCGCCGTAGATCGGCTGGACGATCACGCCCTGAAACTGACCGGAGTTGATGACGTCCTGAAGCTGGGACACCTGCGTGGTGTAGGAGTTCTGGGCGTCGTACACATTGATCTTGACTCCGCTGGCGCCCGCAACTGCCTTGGCCGCTGCCAGCATCGGAGCGTCATAACTGTTCGCCACCGCGTACGACAGGTACGCCACCCTGTACGTCTTGTGGTGCACGGTCGCCGCTTGGGCCGCAACCCCTAAGCCCGTCAGCGTCATGGACATCAGCGTGGCCCCTGCGGCCAGACCGGCGATCCAACGCATCCTGGATTTCACCATTGGTTTCCCCCCTTGTGAATACGGACGCACGACTCGTACGACCGGTGCCGACCGCCGCCCCATTCGGGACTGTTTCGCGGCCAACTTCGACGACACTAGCGGTGTTCACTGAACATGTCAAGTCATACCGAACACCTGGCAGCGGGCCGGACACAACGATGCCGGTCGCTTGCGCGACCGGCATCCCGCGTACGTCCGTCTGGTGCGTTACTTCGCGTACTGGTAGGGGTTGTCCTTCCTGGCCTTCATCGGGATCTCGGGGTTCATCCCCGCGTTCCACGCTTCCTCGCCGAGGGTGTCGGCGAGGAACGTGACGGTCTCCTCGACTGCAGCCTTCGCGCCAGCCAAGTCGACGTTGATCAGCCGGTGCTCGTGCTTGACGATGTTGCCGTCGATCACGACGGTGTAAACGTCGCCGCGCTGGGCCTGCATCGCCACGTGTCCGTAGGGATTGAGTAGCGGAAACATCACGGGCGAGGCGTCGTTCTTGATGAGGACGACGTCGGCTCGCTTGCCGATCTCGATACTGCCGATCTTGCTGTCGAGACCCAGCGCCTTGCTGCCGCCCCGAGTCGCCCAGTCAACGACTTCCTCGCAGCGCAGGTCGAGGTGGGTCACCGTTTCGTCCTTCGATTGGGCCTCCAGGTGCTGTCGGGCACGGTCAGCGCCGAGCGTCGTGCGCATGGCGCTGAACAGGTCAGCGCTCCACCACACCGAGGTGTCGTTCGAGATCGAGATCGGAATGTCGAACTGGCGCAGCTTCCACGACGACGGGTAGCCCTGGCCGGCACTCTGCTCGCTCTCGGTGGATACTGATGCCGAACCGCCGCAGGCGGCGATGCGCTGGTATGAGTCGTCCGACAGTGTCGAAGCATGGACGAAGATCGTGTCCGGACCCATGAATCCAGCCTCGTGCATCAGACGGACGCTGCCGTCGCCGGTGGCTCCGCGCACGCCCGTGTGCGTCGTGACAGCCACACCCAACTCGCGAGCCACCTCGAACGCTGCGCGCTCGGGGAACGCCTCGTCGCCGGTAACGTCGAAGGCCAATTGGAAGCCCAGCATGTCGCCCTTGCCGTCGATGCGCCGGCTGTAGAAGTCCTTGAACGCCTTCTCCGTCGACCACTCCCACGGTCCGCGCTGGATGTTGCCGTACGCGAGTACGAATCGTGCGGGGACGACTTCGAGCGCGTCGACGGCGGCGTCAGCGTGCTCGGTCGTCTGCAGGCCATGCGACCAGTCAACCGATGTCGTGACCCCCGCGTCGACCGCCTCGATTGCGGAGAGAAGATTGCCCGAGTAGATGTCCTGGGGGCGGAAGTTACGTCCGTGCTCGAGGTAGTACCACACGAAGTACTGCGACAGGGTCCAATCAGCGCCGTATGCGCGCATCGCCGTCTGCCACATGTGGCGGTGGGTGTCGATCATGCCCGGCATGATGATGCCGCCGCGCGCGTCGACCTCGAGGGCGTCGTTCGGAGCGTTGATGCCCTGGCCTACTTCCTTGATCACGCCGTCCACGACGAGAACGTCACAGTCCTTCAGAACGTGATGTGCGTCATCCATTGTGAGGACGAGTCCATTGCGAAACACTATTGAACGACCGTGTTCGAGGGACTCTCCAGTCGAGCTGACGGGCTTATTCATGACACCTCACTATCAGTTGCTTCGATTGCCTCTGGAGCGTAGCACCGTGTTCAGTTGTGTCAAGAGTTACTTCACAACATTCCCCCGCAAAGTGAGGACTGTCCCTTCCCAGCGACGTGCCGTCGCCCCTCCTCTTGAACCAACGAGCACGATACGGGCCCGCACGCTCCCATATCTCGACCGGTTATTCGATAAGGGTTTCCATCTCGTCGCCGATCGACCTCAATACCCGATTCGCGAACGTGCTTGACGATCGTGCTTGACCAAGAAATGCGTTATGTTTAACCTTACTGAACAGCGGCGGAGGAGAACAGTGTCAGAACAGCAGTCATCCAGAACGAACCGAACTGCGGTCGTGCTCGGCGGGACGTCGGGAATCGGCAAGGAGATCGTCAAATCCCTGGCCGCCAAGGGATCGAAGGTCTACCTCTCGGGGCGCACCATCGAGAGTGCCGCCAGCGCCGCGGCCGAGATCGGTCTCGGCGCCGTAGGCATCGCGGTGGACCTTTCCGAGCCGGAGTCCATCGCTGAGGCACTGGCGGGAATAGAGTCCGTCGACGACCTCGTGATCGCGGCCATCGAGCGCGATTCGAACACGATGGCGGACTACAACATCGCCGCGGCCATCCGGCTGGTCACCCTGAAGCTCGTCGGCTACACCGAGGCAATCCACGTCCTTCGCGAGCGCTTCACTCCCAACGCCTCCATCGTCGTCTTCGGAGGGTTGGCACTCGAGCGCCCGTATCCCGGATCGACGACCGTGTCAACGGTGAACGGTGGCGTCGTCGGCATCGTGCACTCACTCGCCTGCGAGCTCGCCCCGGTGCGCATCAACGCGATCCACCCCGGGATCATCGGCGACAGCCCGTACTGGGAGAACAAGGACAACAGTCACATCATCTCGCGCACACCCCTTGGTCGGCTCGTGACCATGCAGGAGATCGTTCATTCGGTCGAGTTCCTGCTCGACAACTCGGGCGTGAACGGCGTGAACCTCGCAATGGACGGTGGTTGGCTCCTCAAGTAAGCGACGGGCCGACTGAGAACTAGTGGACTGGAGAAAGCATGCATTACTCAACCAAGATTGATGAAAGCAAGGCGGTCACGCCCCCGCCGTACGAAGGACATTCGTCCGGTTTCCGTCAGCAGATCCTGGTGACCCGCGCGACGGGGTCGCCCCACATGACGCTGAGTATCGGGCACTTGAGCGCGGATGGTCATGTCGACGCGGCACTCCACTCGTTCGAGTTCAGCATCTACGTCTTCGCCGGGAGTCTCGCCGTCACGACGCTCGGCGAAACGACCCTGCTCGAGGCGAACCACTGCATCACCGTGCCCGTCGGCACGACCTATTCGCTCAGGTCCATCGACGGGCCCGTCAAATGGCTCCAGATCGCGTCACCAGCCGAGCTTGACGACGGACGGCGCCAGGACACCTTCTTTCCGGACGAGCAGCTCATCGAATCAAGCCCCGAGCTGCCCGACACGCGCGATCCCCGTAACCGCAACGCCGCTCGATTCGACTCTGAATCGATGGACCTGCGCAAACTGGCGGGCGGTTCGAGCGTCAATGCCCCCACGGTCTCTCCCAGCATGGCAACAGCGTTGCTCGCGTACAGCGGGATCGGCGTCAAGATGCTCGTCGACCAGCAACTCGGCGCGCAACTCCACACGATGTTCGTGGTCGACTACCAGCCCACCGCCATCGCCCATCCGCACGACCACCCCTTCGAGGAGGCCTACGTCTTCGTCGAGGGTGAGGTTCACGCGCTCGTTGACGGCGAGTCCTTGGTGTTCCATCCCGGTGACGTCCTCTGGGCGGGTGTCGGCGCCGATCACGGCTTCGAGAACCGGGGGTCGGGACTCGTGCGATGGATTGAAGTGCAGGCCCCGCAACCTCCAGCCCGTCATTCCTACCGGTTCAGTCGCGAGTGGGAGCACCTGGCCGCAAAGTTGGAGCACCGGGAATAGATTGCTGTTCAATAGAATTTGAGAATCATGATGTTCAGTTGTGCGTCGGGCTCCAGTTGGAGAAACCGCCGCGCTCGACAAGAGTTTGAGAGGTCACGATGCCGGTTTCCAAGGGCTCAACACCCAACCGGCGGCGAGCCACGGCCCCCAACGGTTCCAGCGGCCCTGCGCGCGATGAAACGAAGCCGCTAACGCCAAGACCGCCGAGCGCCCAGAGTAACGGAGTGGCGCCGGGACTCATCGGAGCGCGTCTCCGTGCTCAAAGACTGGCTCGCGGAATTTCATTGCGGCAATTTGCCAGGGACTTGGACGTCTCGGCTTCGTTCATCTCACAACTCGAGACCGGCAAGGCGCAGCCTTCCGTCGCCACCCTCTTCGCAATCTGCGCGGCCCTGGACATCACCACCGACGAACTCTTCGAAAACGAGGCCCCGTCTGGGCACGCTCACGCCAGCGAACTTCATGAACCCGTCGACGGAGCAACGGATGCCGCGAACAACTCATGGCGAACGGTGTCGAGCTTCGGCAGCCTTCCGGCCGTGTCGTCCCCTTCGCACGACGGCGAAAGGACGGGGTCGTCGTCCCCCGTCGTGCACCCACGCGATCGCAAAGTCCTCGTGCTCGACTCCGGGGTCACGTGGGAGTCGCTGACGGCAACACGAAGCGACAAGACCGATTTCATGTTCGTCCGTTACGACGTGGGGGGTAGTTCGACAATGGAAGGTCGACTGATCCGACACGTCGGCACCGAATACGGATTCGTCCTCAGTGGGACTCTCGAGATAACGGTGGGCTTCGAAACCCATCGCCTCTCTAGCGGTGATTCCATTTCGTTCGACTCGAGTCGTCCCCACCGTTTGGCCAACGTCGGCGACATTCCGGTTGAAGCGATCTGGGTGAACATCGAATCACCAGATAACTCGCACTGACGCTCGGTCGTCAAGGGCGCTTGATCACTTCGCAACCCGGGTCGAGAAACTCGGTCGACGAGCCGGGGCGTGCACTGTCGACGTGGCGATACGTCGCAATCGGCAGGCTCGCGTCTGTCATCCCTTCATTGACCACCTGCCGAGCAGGTGCACGGTTGTTTAGTGATACTTGACATATCTGGACAGCTTGTGTAGTGTTAACTTCCAAGCAGTAAGAAGTAACCTCTCCCAACCCCATGCGCCGCCCTTCCTCTCCCTGACCCTTGGGAGGGCAGCGCATGGGGTATGGAGAAGTGGCCCGTCTCCGATGGCTTGACCGAGGGACGCGAGGCCCACGAAGAAGGGCCTGCGCGGATCGGAGCCCTCTCGAGCGCGACGAGTGCAATGCAGGCTTGCGCCATTCCCGGCCGGACCCAGCAATCCGAACAAGATGCCCCTATTCTTCTTTCTTCTCCGGCCACGGGGAATGCCGCATCAATGGCTCTGGTGTCAGTGAATCCGAATTGGGCGAGCGAGCGCCAGCCAGTCAAATCCTCAATCCAAATCTTGCTCCAGGCTTGGTAGCCGGACCACCGGGTCGGGATCCAGTCCGTCAACGCAGGCACGTCGTCTCGACCGTGACCCTGGCGCGGAGAGATGGCGCGTGTTAAGTTCAAGGGCGTATCGTTTAGTATTAGTGAACACTCCCGTGAGTGAAGCCGTTGCCATTTCCAAATTCTCTCGCGGAGACACATGCCCGATTGCGAGTCCGAGGAGCGCGAATGACCACTGAAACAGCCCCGCCAAGTTCGCTGGACCTGGAAGCGAAACTCGACCTGTACCGAACTCAGGTCGCCCTGCGATTGTTTGAGACTCGAGCCTACGACTTGTTTCTCGAGAACCTGGTGAAGGGAACGAGTCACTTGTCCCTGGGTCAAGAGGCGATCGCAACCGGCTTTGCCGCGGCGATGAAGAAGAGCGACTGGACCTTCGCGACGTACCGCGGGCACGCGCACACGCTCGCCCGCGGAGTTCCGATGACGCCAGTAATGGCCGAGCTCCTGGGACGCGCCAACGGACTCATGGCCGGCAAGGGCGGTTCAATGCACCTCACCAGCGTCGAGCACGGCGTCATGGGGAGTTACGCGATCATCGGGGCGCACCTGCCCATCGCGTGCGGAGCCGCCTGGAGCGCCCAGTACCGCGGCACTGATCAGGTGGCGGTCTGCTTCTTCGGCGATGGAACGACCAACATCGGCGCGTTCCACGAGGCGCTCAACTTGGCAGCGGTCTGGAAGCTGCCCGTGGTCTTCGTCTGCGAGAACAACCTCTGGATGGAGTACACCCGCACCAGCGAAGTCACGGCGGTGCAGAACCCCGCCGCGGACCGCGCGTCCGCGTACGGGCTTGAGGGCATCATCGTCGACGGCAACGACGTCGAAGCGGTCTATGAGGTCGCCCGCACGGCCATGGCGCGCGCGAGGGCCGGCGAAGGGCCGAGCCTGATCGAGGCGAAGACCTACCGTCATGGCGGCCATTCTCGCGCGGATCCGGGAAAATACCGTCCCGACTCGGAGGTTGCCGAGTGGCTCGGGAAGGACCCGATCCCCCGCTACCGGACGCGCTTGCTCGAGCAGGGAGCGGGTGAGCAACGACTCGCTGCCATCGAAGCTGAAGTCGCCGCGGAGGTCGAGCAGGCCACCGAGGAGGCGAAAGCCGGCGCCATGCCGGGAGAAGACCTTCTCATGAAGGACGTATGGGCGGACGGAGGATCCTCATGGCGCAACTGACATTCCGTGAAGCAATCGCTCGCGGCATCGCACAAGAGATGCGCCGCGACGACTCGGTCGTGATGATCGGTGAGGACATCGGCGCCGCCGGCGGCGTGTTCAAGGGCACCGTGGGGCTTCTCGATGAGTTCGGCCACACCCGCGTGCGCGATACCCCGATCAGCGAACAGGCAATCCTGGGCGCCGCAATGGGCGCGGCGATGACCGGACTGCGTCCCGTCGCGGAAATCATGTTCGCTGACTTCTTCGCCGTTTGCTGGGACATCGTGGTCAACGAGATAGCGAAGAGTCGCTACATGACGAACGGGCAGATGACGTTCCCGCTGGTGATTCGTTCGGGCAACGGTGGTCTGCTCCGATTCGGCGCCCAGCATTCGCAGAGCGTGGAGAACTGGGCGATGATGGTGCCGGGTCTCAAGGTCGTCGTTCCTTCGAACGCGCACGACGTCATCGGGCTCATGGCCGCGTCAATCAGGGACAACGATCCGGTCATCTTCCTCGAAGAGAAGGCACTCTACGCCTCGAAGATGGAAGTGCCCGACGGTGAGATCGTTGACGCCCTGGGCACCGCCAAGGTTCTGCGCCAGGGTGAGAACGCCACGCTCGTCGCGCTTGGCAACATGGTTCCAAGGGCCCTTCAGGCCGCAGAACGGCTCGAGCAAGAAGGCATCAGTTGCACGGTGGTGGACGTTCGCTCGCTCGTCCCGCTCGATACCGCGACCCTGCTCCGCGAGGTCGCGGCGACCGGTCGCCTGTTCACCGTCGAAGAGAACCCACGACTGTGCGGATGGGGTGCGGAGCTGTCGTCGATCGTGAGTGAAGAGATCTTCTATGACCTCGACGGTCCGGTGGTTCGCATCACGACCCCCCACATTCCCCTGCCGGCGGCGGACGCCCTCGAAGACCTGGCAATCCCGTCGGTGGATCGGATTGTCGGGACCGTAGCGAAAGCAATGAACTCGTAAGCCCCCCGGGGGTCCTATCGCCTCACCGCACGCGACGTCGTCTCGACCGGCGAGAGATCAATCTACACAGATGTATGGAAAGGGACAGCATGTTCGAGGTCACCATGCCGCAATTGGGCGAAACCGTCGCCGACGGAACCGTCACGAAGTGGTTCAAGAATGTTGGTGATGCCGTGACGCGTGGCGAGCCGCTCTTTGAGGTCTCTACGGACAAGGTCGACACTGAAATACCAGCGCAGGGCAGCGGAACGCTCAGCGCGATCTACGTCGATGAGGGAGTGACCGTCGACGTGGGCACGCTTCTCGCGCTCATCGGAGCGGAGGGTGAGTCGCTCCCCTCGGCCGCCCCACGTGCCACCTCGCCTAAGGCGACGCGCGAGGCGGCTGGGCCGGCCGTTTCGAAGGCAAGGACGAGCCCGGAAGACGGTGGGAAGATTCAACTCTCACCAGTCGTGCGCCGCCTTCTCGCCGAGCACAGCCTGGACGCCTCGCAGGTCACCGGGTCAGGACCGAATGGCCGAATCACGCGCGAGGATGTCCTCGCGGCAGCCGCGTCTGGAGCTCAAGCGTCCTCAGGCGAGCCGGCGCACGGGCCCCTTTCACCGATTGTCCGCCGCCTTCTGAGCGAGCACAACATCGACCCGGCTTCGATTGCCGGCAGCGGACCCAATGGACGCATCACTCGCCACGATGTCGAAGTCGCCATCGAAAAGGGCGAGCAGCCGAGCGCCGCGCGCCGGGGCGATGAAGTCATTCCGTTCACGAGGATACGACGTCTCACCGCGGAGCACATGGTGCGCTCAAAGGCCACGTCGGCCCACACCCTGATGGTGAGAGAGATCGACTACGAGCGCGTTGAAGTGGTGCGTCGCACGTTCGGCGCGGCCTTCAAGGAGCGCGAGGGGTTCAGCCTCACCTATCTGCCGTTCAACGCGTTGGCGGTGTTCGAAGCGTTGCACGAGTTCCCTCACCTCAACGCGTCAGTGGGCGACAATGAGCTGATTGTCCACCACGACATCAACCTTGGTGTTGCGGTTGACCTCGACAGTGACGGTCTGGTAGTGCCGGTCGTCCACAACGGCGACGACTATGGCCTCGTCGCAATCGCACGGAAGGTTCGCGAACTGGCTCGGCTCGCTCGCAACAAGAAACTGACCATCGACGACATGTCGAATGGAACCTTCACAATCACGAACCCCGGGCCATTTGGAACATTGCTCACTGGAGCTGTCATCAATCAGCCGCAAGTGGCAATTCTCGCCACGGACGGCGTCACTCGCAAGCCCGTAGTGGTCACCTCCGCCACGGGCGAGGAGTCGATAGCGATCCACTCGGTCGGGCTGCTCGCGCTCACATTCGACCACCGGGCGATTGACGGCGCGTACGCCGCGCGCTTCCTGAGTCGTGTCGCGGAGATCCTCAACGTTCGAGACTGGACGTCAGAGTTCTAACGCTGTTTCCCCAAGCCCCGACATCGGCGTTCGCAGTCCAAACTACTGCGCGTGTCTCGATGGAGTAGCGAATGGTGAGGACGTGAACTGAATTCCAATTCCGGATCTCTCGACAGGTCAACAGTGAACGACACCGGGCTTGGCGCGGTGACTTCAGCGAAGATCGATCGTGAGCCGATCGCGCGGCCTTCAGTGCCCGCTTCCGTGCTGGCGTATGCAACGATGGCATCCATGGACGTTGCACCGATCGTTCTCACCGGCTTTGAAGGACTGCGACTGATTGGCGACTCCCGCGGCGACCCCGCGAGTTGGCCCGTCCTCTTCCTCCATGGAGGAGGTCAGACCAGACACGCGTGGGACAGAACCGCCGAGGCGGTGGCGGGCCAAGGCTGGCGGGCGGTCTCCATCGATTTGCGCGGCCACGGCGAGAGCGAGTGGGCTCCCAACGGGGACTATTCCTTCACCGCCCACTGCGCCGACGTGGTCTCGGTCGTGGACCAGCTTGGTCGGCCCCCGGTGTTGGTCGGAGCCTCACTCGGAGGGATGGCGGGCATGCTCGCTGAAGGCACGAGTGATCGGACCGTCTCGAGCGGCTTGGTCTTGGTGGACATCGCAGCGAGGGCCAATCCAGAGGGGATACAACGGATCAGGGCTTTCATGGAGTCTGGCATCGACGGATTCGACTCGCTGGAGGACGCCGCCGAGGCCATCGCCGCCTACACGCCCCAGCGGGTTCGGACATTCAATCCTGAGGGTCTCAAGAAAGTGCTTCGGGAGCGCAACGGTCGTTGGTACTGGCACTGGGACCCACGAATACTGAACGCGAACAGGACCGAAGTGGTCGCCGCCCGATTCACCGGTTTGCTTGATGCGGCGATCAACAACATCTCAGTGCCCACCATGCTCGTTCGAGGGCTCCTCAGCGATGTGGTCACGGAAGAGGGAGTGGACGACTTGGTGGCTCGAATACCCGATCTGGTGGTGGTCGAAGTGAGCGGCGCCGCCCACATGATTGCCGGCGACCAGAATGACGCATTCACGAATGCGGTGGTCGAGTTTCTCGATGACCGGATCAGGCCACGGGTCAGTCCTTGAACATCCACGGCGTGGCCGAAGCGTCTCGCATCCCTGGTTGACAGCTCTCCCTTCCCCGATCCGCCGCTCGCGCTTGGCGTCGGCACGCAGGTCACGTGCACTGACGTAGGGAAGGAAACTCCGGTATCCTCCTCGAGGCCGCGATGAACGCTCCGGCGGCCGAGTAGCACGGGTCGACTGAGATGAAGCAGTCCACGACCGTTGATTCGAGATTGATGAGTCAAGGGCACACCACGCTCGAGAGACCAACCACTTGCGATTCTCAATGACGAGTTCAATTTCGGAGCAGACTTACTGGAGCATCATCTTCCAAAGGACCAAGAAGTGAACTGCAGATCCTCGCGTTATTCGATCCATCTGGGAGACGCCGGACGGCGATTCGTCGTCGTCATGTCCTGTTTCATGCTCGCCGCCTCTTTCGTTGCGTCATCGACGACTACTGCGACCGGTGCCGCCACCCCACCGGCTCCAACAGTGTTCGCCTACGGCGCCACCTATCTGGGATCTCCCGCAGCGTCCAATCCGGCCGTCGTCGCGGTCTGCACCGGCGCTGACGGTGCTGGTTACTACGTCCTTCGCTCGGACGGTGAAGTCGACGCGTACGGCGTGCCTGGTTACGGCTCGATGGATTCTGCCGGTCTCGCCGACGGCACGACCGCGACGGGCATAGCGCTCGACTCGGCAACGGGGGGTTACTGGGTCCTGAGCTCCAGCGGAACCGTCCAAGGGTTCAATGCTCCGTTCCTCGGCGAGCCGCACATTCCGTCGGGGGGATGGGGGCAGTATCCGGCCGCCGTCGCCATCGCGGCGGCCGCCGACGGGGCCGGCTACTACGTACTTCGCGCCAACGGAGCCATCGACGCGTACGGCGTCGAGGGCCACGGCTCGCTCGCCGGCCACCTCCACTACGGCGTCACGGCTCCCGTGGTCGCGGTCGCCCTCGCGGTCGATCCCTCGACGGGCGGCTACTGGATCGCGACCTCGACCGGCAACGTCGCCAACTTCGACGCGCCCAATGACGGATCGCCCTTTGCGAGCGCCCACGGGAAGTACGACGGCGTACCCGTCACCGCGCTCGCCGCCACGACCGACGGAACGGGCTACTACGTGCTGAGAGCGAACGGCGCGGTCGACTCCTACGGTGCGCCCACACAGGGCTCGCCGACCGCGTCCAGGTCGCTACCGCTGGGCGCCTTCGCGGACGCGCTCACCATCGATCCCGCAACTGGCGGCTACTACGTGGCAATCGATTTCTCACCGGTCGCCGGCTACCGCAACCCGTTGCGGGCGCTCACGTCGCTCGTGCCCCAAGAGATCGACCAGGGCGTGGACTACTGCGCGTCGGGACCTATCTACGCGATCGGCGATGCGATGGTGACTAGTCTCTACGACCCCGGATGGCCGAGCGGCGTGTTCATCTCGTATCGACTGACAGACGGCCCCGCGATGGGTCGCTACGTCTACGTGGCGGAGAACGTCACGCCCCAGGTGAGGCTCGGGCAGCGTGTCTCGGCGGCCACCGTGGTCGGCGTCGTGCACGACGCGAAGACCTGCATCGAAACGGGTTGGGCCGATCCTCCGTCGTCGCCGGAACACGCCGCGGGGCACGTGGAGTACAACGGAAAGAACACGACCGCCTTCGGCTTGAACTTCAGCTCACTGCTCCAGGCCCTCGGCGCGCGTCCCGGACTTCCCCAGTCCTACGGACCTCCGGGCCCGCTGCCCTCGGATTGGCCCACGTGGTGAACCCGGCGCAGGACTATCGACGGCGGCGGCGCAGGACGCGAAGAACGACGGCAGCCACGACCCCCGCGATGACCACGGGCTTCAACGCGCGTCGTAGGACCGAACCGCCGGCCATGTCGACAAGGTCCACCGGTGCAGCCGGCTCGGAATTGATCTGACGAATCTTGCTGGCAGCGTCCTTGGTGTCGTCGGAACCCTCGCCACCGGGAGCCTGCGACCGCGAGGTCGCTTCTGGAGGCGACGCCGCAGCGACAGAGTCCTCCGGCCCTCCACCCTCCGGCGAGCCCGCGTCTTCCGGCACCAGCACCGTCGACTCGAGGTTCGCCACGAACTGGTCGAGCAGCTTCGCCGAGACATCCGCGAGCACGCCCCGCCCGAGCTGGGCCACTTTGCCGCTGATGGTGAGGTCGGTCGCCACGACGACCTTCGTGCCCGCACCACTGGACGACATGGTGGCCGTGATGACCGCGGCGACGTTGCCCTGTCCGCGGGTCTCACGCCCCTCTGCCTTCATCACTGCATGGTGTGCGGACTCGTCGAGTTCGATGAACCTGATCGCGCCGTCGTAGGACGTCGTGATCGGGCCGACCTTGACCTTGACGCTCCCGCGGTACTCGTCGCCCTCGACTTCGCGCAGTTGCGCGCCGGGCAGGCACGGGGCGATCCGTTCGAGGTCGGTCAGCACCGCCCACGCCCGCTCGACGGGAACGGCGACTTCGAATTCGTTGATCAGCTCCATGACTTCAACCCCATCGCTCCAGGTCCTCGGGCGTGTCGATGTCGGCCGGTACGCCCGGACACGCTACCTCGCGCACGAGTTCAGGGTACCGGCGCGCCACCCAACGCGCGCCCTCGTCCCCCCTCCACGGCAAGAGCGGCCAGACTTCGGCGTCGAGTCGCACGGGGTGACCCCGCACCCCCTCGTAGGTGGCGAAGACGATCGGAGCCTCCGGAGCACTCACCACCATGCGCCAGGCTTCAGCGGTGAGTCCCGGGGTGTCGCCGAGTCCGATCACCGCGCGTTCGTGGCCCTGGGCGATGCACCACTTGAGGCCCACCCTCAGCGACGTCGCCTGGCCCCGCGGCCAGTCATCATTCTGCAGCAGGGTGACGGACTCGGGCACCACGGCCCGAAGGTCCACGGCGCCGCCGACCACGACCACCTCGTCGCAACCGGCATCCAGGGCCGGCTCGATCGCCCAGGCGACCACCGATCGACCTCTCATCACCTTCAGCAGTTTGGCGCCGGGCAGGGCGTCGGGGTCATCGCCGTTGAATCGGCTCCCCGCTCCGGCAGCCAGGATCACGGCGGCGACAGACATCGGCTCAGCATACCGGCACGTCTGGTCGAAACGAAGAGCGGCCGCTCCTTCGCGGCCGCCGAGAGCGGACCGCGAACCCGGAGCGGGCAGGCCGGTTGCCCTAGTGGATCGGGCCCGACCCGTCGCGCAGGGGCGACATCGCGTGCAACGCGCGTCCGCTGCGCACGGCGATGATCTCCGCGCAGATCGACACCGCCGTCTCTTCGGGTGTGCGCGCTCCCACGTCCAGGCCGATCGGGCTCATGAGCCGCGCCTCGAGTTCGTTCTCCGACGCGCCGGCCTCGAGCAGCCGTTCCCAACGCTTCTGGTGAGTACGGCGCGATCCCATCGCCCCGAGGTAGCCGACGCCCGTCGACAGCGCGCCAAGGATCGCCGGCACGTCGAACCTCGTGTCGTGGGTCAACACGCATACGGCGTCGCGCGCGCCGAGAGACGGACCCACCCGCTCGAGGTAGCGGTCCGGCCAGTCCACCACGACCTCGTCAGCCAGCGGGAAGCGCGTCGCCGTGGCGAACACCGGACGCGCGTCACAGAGCGTGACGACGAAGCCGAGGACCTTGCCGACCTCGACGAGCGCCCGCGAGAAGTCGACTGCTCCGAAGATGATCAACCTCGGGGGCGAGACGAAGGCCTCGACGAACACTTCGACGTCCTCGCGCCGGGCCTCGCCACGCGCACCGTAGTGACGTGTCCCGGTGACGCCGCGTTCGAGCATGGCTAGCGCGTCGCGCGCGACGACCCGGTCCAACTCCGGGTCACCGAGGGTACCGAACACCGGTGCGCCCGGGCGGACCAGGAGTTCGGCGGCGAGGACGGTCGCCTCACCCGGCTCGTCGCCCACGCGGGTCACGGTGGCGAGGCCGACCGGCTCGCCGGAAAGGAGCGATCGGCGAAGCTCGTTGTGGATCCCGCGGCTCCAGTCGAGCGGCTCCACCAGCAGGTGCACCGTTCCCCCGCACGTGAGGCCCACCGCGAAGGCCTGGTCGTCGGAGTAGCCGAACGTGCACCGCCTCGCCACTCCCGTCGCCAGCACCTCGAGTGCCTCGGTCACGACCGCCCCCTCGACGCAGCCTCCCGAGACCGACCCGGCCACCTCGCCGTCCTCACTCACGGCCATGGTCGCCCCGGGGTCGCGGGGACCCGAGTCCTCGATTCCGATCACCCTCGCGATCGCCACTCGCTTGCCCTCGGCGAGCCAGGCATCGACGGTCGACAGGACCTCCTTCATCGCGCGATCACGTCCGCCAACTCGTCGAGCGCTTGGAGCGAGTGTCCCGACACGAACTCGTCGGTGAAAGGAAGGGCCGCCGCCATGCCCCGCACGAGGGGTTCGTACCCCGGCGAGGCCTTGAGCGGATTGACCCAGATCACTCGGTGCGCGACGTGCGCGAGTCGGGCCATCTGCGAGGCGAGCACCGACGGGTCACCCCGGTCCCAACCGTCGGAGATGAGCACGACGATCGCGCCGCGCGCGAGGCCCCCGAGGCCCCACGTCTCGTTGAACTCACGCAAGCATTCGCCGAGCCGAGTCCCTCCCTCGAGGTCCGGCGCCACCGACGCCACCCGCGCCAGCGCGGCGTCGGGGTCGCGCCATGACATTTGGCGCGTCACCCGGGTGCATCGGGTCCCGAGCGTGAAGGCCTCGACGCTGCGCTGGGACACGATCGTGGCGTGCGCGAAGCGCAGCATCGCCCGGGCGTAGGAACCCATCGACCCGGACACGTCGAGCAGGAGCACGACCCTTCGCGGCCGCGCTCCTCGCACCCGACGCTCGAGCCTGGCCGGGTCGCCACCGCTCGCCAGTGCGTGGCGCATCGTGCGCCGCACGTCCAGCACCCCTCGGCCCGTGGAACGCGACGGCTCCAGGCGCCGACCACGGCGCATCGGGGGGCGGCGGCGAATGCTCGACATGAGCCGCTCCGCTTCGGCGAGCTCGGCCCCGGTGCAGTGCGCGAAGTCCTTGCTGCGAAGGATCTCGGTCGCGCTGTAGGCAACGCGGAGCGGCGACCGCTCGGACTCGTTCTCGGTGCCGGGCTCGACCTCGTCGGGGCCGGGCTCCTCGGCCTCGATCGCCGCGGGTGGTCTCGCCACCGGGACCGGGGGAACGGTGGTGAGCCGACCGCGGGGAAAGATTGGCGCGCTGCGGCCGAAGTAGGCCCAGAACGTCGTCGCGTAGGGCTCGAGGTCCTCGGCGCGCTTGCAGAAGCACGCCTGGCCCGCCCAGAACACCGACTCGGGGCGCGACGTCCCGAGCAGCGCGAGAGCCTCGGCGAAGTCGATGGTCGAGCTCGCAGGCGCTTCGAGTCCGGCGCCGCGCAGTGACCGCGAGAACCCGGTCGCGAGCGCGGCCAGATCAGTGGTGACCGAAGCGGTCACGTGCCGTACCTCAGAGCTCCGCCGACCAGGTCGGCCAACCCCGCCGCCCGCACGCGCTCGGCGTCCTCGCGGTACTTGATCACGGTGCCCAGCGTGCGTTCGACGGTGCGCTCGTCGAGGTGGCTGGAGCCGAGCACCGTGAGGGCCTGGGCCCAGTCGATCGTCTCGGCGACGCCGGGCGGCTTGTAGAGACCGCGTCCCCGCAGTTCCGCCACCACGGCCGACACCTCGCGAGCCAGGGCTTCGCTCGCCTCGGGCACCCGTAGCCGCACGATGGCGACCTCGCGTTCGAAGCTCGGGTGCTCGACCCAGTGGTAGAGGCAGCGCCGCTTGAGTGCGTCGTGGACGTCGCGGGTACGGTTCGACGTCAGGATCACCACGGGTGGCCGCTCGGCCCGGAACGTCCCGAGCTCGGGAACGGTGACGGTGAAGTCGGAGAGGATCTCCAGCAGGTACGCCTCGAACTCGTCGTCGGCCCGGTCGATCTCGTCGATCAGCAGGATCGGTACCGGACCCTCGCCCGCGGTGCCCGCGATGGCGCGCAGCAGCGGACGCCGCACCAGATACTCCTCGGAGTAGAGGGAGTGCTCGAGATCGGCCGGCCGGTCGGTGCCGGCCCCGGTCGTCTCGGCTGCGCGCAGATGGAGTAGCTGGCGCCCGTAGTCCCACTCGTACACCGCCTGGGAGGCGTCGATGCCGTCGTAGCACTGCAGGCGCATGAGCTCACCCCCCGTCCAGCGTGCGAGCACGTTGGCGACCTCGGTCTTGCCGACTCCCGCCTCCCCCTCCAACAGCAGCGGGCGTCCCATGCGCAGGGCCAGGAACAGCGACGTGGCCAGCGCGTCGTCAGCCAGGTAGCCGTGCTCGGCCAACACTTCGGACATCTGCTCGGGTGAGGCAACGGCGATTGGCACAGTTCCGATCAGACGCCAGCCCTCTCGAGGGCCCGGCGCACGAGCACCCGGGCCACCTGCTCGCGATACGCCACCGACCCGTTGAAATCAGCCAAAGGCGCGGTGCCCTCGGCCGCCAACTCGGCGGCCTGCGCCGCGCTCGCCCCCGACGCCACCGCGGCCTCGACTGCGCCCGACCGCAGAGGCACCGGTCCCATGTTGATCAGGGCGACGCCGACACCCGTCGGAGTGCGGGCGGCCACCGCACCGACGATGGCCCAGTCCTGGGCGCGCTTGGTCAGCTTCTCGAATCCCCACTGACCTCCCGGGGCGAATGGGACGCGGACCTCGACCAGTACTTCCTCCGGGGACAGGGCCACCTCGAAGAAGCTGAGGAAGAAGTCCTTGGCGTCGATCTCGCGCCGTCCGTTCGGACCCTGGGCGACCAGTGTGCCCCCGAGCGCCAGCAGCACGGCGGGAAGGTCCGACGCCGGGTCACCGTGGGCTATCGAGCCGCCGATCGTGCCGCGGTGGCGAACCTGGGGATCGCCGATCTGACCCGCGACGTGGGCGAGCACCGGGGAGCCGGCGAGCGCCACGGGACTCGTGGCGATGTCGTGGTGGCGGGTGAGCGCCCCCAGGGCGACGTATCCGTTCTCCTCTTTCACGTAGCTCAGCTCACGCAACGGCCCGATGTCGACGAGCAGGGCCGGTTGGGCCAGGCGGAGTTTCATGAGCGGGAGGAGCGAATGGCCGCCGGCGAGCAGCTTGGCGTCGTCGCCGTGCTCGACGAGCAGTGCGATCGCCTCGTCCAGGGAACCGGCCCGTACGTAGTCGAACTTGGCGGGGATCACGTGCGCAGCTCCGGGTTCACGCTGGCGGCGAGTGCGGCCGCGACGATGTTGTGATAGCCGGTGCACCGGCACAGGTTGCCCTCGAGGCCGATGCGGATCTCCTCTTCGGTGGGCTCCGAGTTCTCCGCCAGGAGAGAGGTGACGGCCATCACCATTCCGGGGGTGCAGTAGCCGCATTGCAGTCCGTGGCATTCCCGGAAGGACCGCTGCACGGGATGCATCTCGCCCGTGGGCCTCGCGAGGCCCTCGATGGTCGTCACCTGCTCGCCACTCGCCTGGGCCGCGAGCACCGTGCAGGACTTCACCGACTGCCCGTTCAACAGCACCGTGCAAGCCCCGCACGAGCTCGTGTCGCAGCCGACGTTGGTACCCGTGAGTCCGACGGCATCGCGCAGAAAGTGCACGAGCAGCGTCCGCGCCTCGACGTCGTCGGACTCGAAGGTCCCGTTCACCGTCATGTCTATCTGCATGTCAGCGCCTTTCCGTTGCGGTGCCGGCGGCGATGCCAACCTCTTGGATGGCGCCCCAGACGCGCATGGGCGTGGTGGGCATGTCGATATGGCGCACACCGAGATGCGCCACCGCATCGCAGACCGCGTTGTGGACGGCTGGCGTTGCACCGATGGTCCCGGATTCGCCGATGCCCTTGGCGCCGAGCGCATTGACCGGCGTCGGGGTCTCGGTGAAGCGAGTCTCGAAGCTCGGCAGCTCGGCGGCGGAGATGAAGGAGTAGTCCGCCAATGTCGAGGTGAGAGGGTTCCCGTCGAGGTCGTAGACGACCTCCTCGAGCAGGGCCTGCGCCACACCCTGCGCGATACCCCCGTGCACCTGTCCCTCGGCGAGCAGCGGGTTGAGGATCTTCCCCGCGTCGTCCACCGCGATGTGGCGCAGAAGGGTCACCTTGCCCGTCTCGGTGTCGACTTCGACGACGGAGATGTGCGTGCCGAAGGGGAACGTCGGCCCGGGCGAGGCCAGGTCGACCTCGGCGAAGAGCGGGTTGCCGTCCTTCGCCACCGCCGCCTTGGCGAGGTCAGCCCAGCTGCGAGCGAGCGCCGGCGTGCCCACCACATGGAAGCGCCCGCTGGACTTGTCCAGCACGATGTCATCCCGGTCCGCCTCCAAGAGGTCCGCCGCGAGGTCCTTCGCCTTCTCGACGACGTCGACGGCCGCCTGGTTGACGGCGGCGCCGCCGGCCTGCAGCGACCGCGAACCCATCGTGCCGGCACCTCGCGGGACGATATCGGTGTCGCCGTGTATCACCTCGATGTCCTCGATGGGAATGCCCATCTGTTCGGCGACGAGCATCGACCACGCGGTCACGTGCCCTTGGCCGTGGGGCGACGTGCCGGTGCGCACGATGACCTTGCCGTCGGGGCGCACCTCGACGGCTCCGAACTCGCCGTTGGGCATGCCGTTCGTGATCTCCACGTAGCACGAAAGGCCGATGCCGAGTTGGCGCACATCGCCGGAGGCCCGGCGGCGTTCCTGCTCCGACCGCAAGTCGTCGTAACCCGCCACCTCGAGGGCCAGCTCGAGCGCAAGGTGGTAGTCGCCGATGTCGTAGACCGTCTCGACGGGCGTCGTGTACGGGAACTCCTCCTTGTCGATCAGGTTGCGGCGACGAAGCTCGGCGGGGTCCATTGCGATTTCGCGGGCGAAGAGGTCCATGGCCCGTTCGATGGCGGCCGTGGCCTCGGGCCTGCCCGCCCCCCGGTAGGCCGTGGTTGGTGTGGAGTTCGTGACGACCGAGATACTGGCGCACTCGGCCCTCGGGATCTTGTAGGGACCCGACGTCATAACCCGGGTCATGAATGGGAGCACTGCACCGATGCCCGGGTAGGCCCCGCTGTCCTGCAGCACTTCGATGCGGTACGCCTTCACGATGCCGTCGCGAGTCCCGCCGATCTTCACGTGCTGCACCTGGCCGCGCCCGTGGCCCAATCCGAGCATGCTCTCCGAGCGGGTCTCGGTCCATCGGATGGGACGGCCGAGCCGCTGCGCGCACCAGCCGACCACGATCTCTTCGGGGTACACCGAGGCCTTCGCACCGAAACCGCCGCCGACATCGGGCGTCACGACGTGCACCATGTCCGGCTCGATGCCGAGAGAGCTCGCGAGCGTGTCGCGCACTCCGTGTGGCGCCTGGGTCGACGCATGGAACTCGAGTCGGCCGTCGCCGGTCATGAGACCAGCCACCGAACGCACCTCGAGCGGGCACGGCGCGACGCGTTGGTTGGTCAAGTCCTGCTCCACCACGACCTCGCAATCGTCGAACAGCGATTCGTCCCCGCCGAAGTCGAGCGCAAACGCGGTGTTGGTGCCGGCTTGCGGGAAAAGCAGCACCTCGTCCTTGCGGGCTTCGACGGGATCGATGACGACCGAGAGCGGGTCGTACTCCACCACCACCCTCTCCATGGCGTCCGCGGCGATCTCGCGCGTCTCGGCGACGATGGCGACGATGGGTTCGCCCACGTAGCGCACGATCTCGGACGCGAGCACCGTCGGGGTCATCGCCGCGTTCGTCATGCCCATGATGGCCGGCAGTCTGGCCAGCCCGAGGTCCTCGTTGGTGTACACGCCGATGACGCCAGTCATCGCCTGCGCCCCGGAGACGTCGACCGCTGCGATCCTGGCGTGAGCCATGCTCGATCGCACGAACGACAGGTACAGCGAACCGGGCAGATCGAGATCGGCCACGTAGGTTCCCCCAACGGTAAGGAACTTGGGGTCCTCACGGCGCAGTACGCGGTTCCCGAGAATGCTCATGGCGTGACCTTTCGTTGGTCGTGCTGCCTACCCTTTCGTGCCCGATAGCGAATCCCCCCGGCGCGGCACTTTCACGGAGATTATCAGTGGTGCAGCCCTTTCGCACTGGTCGGTGGGCGAAGCTTCGAAGCGCCCGCGAACGCCGCTTCGACTCTCCTCTCCGGGTTCGCGCGTCACGAAGCAGGACCACGAATCCAGCGAGGCGCGTCGACGCGGTAGACCGAGGCTGAACCGGTCCGGCCCGACGAAGGGTCTTTTGGCACTGTGAACAAGGACGCGCTCCCCCTACGGTGACGAGTGTGGCCAATGTTGTGAGTTCCGGGGTCCACGGTTTCTAGAACGCGCTCCGGATCCCCCGGCATGGACAAGGCGAAGAGGAAGAGGCAAGTCATGACGGCAAGAGACAAGGCGGCCAACAAGGCCCTCGAACTCAAGGGCAAGGCGGAAGTGCGCGTAGGAAAGGTTGTTGGCAAAGCGATCCAAGCCAAGGGCCTCGCCGACCAAGTCGAGTCGGACCTGAAGAACGCGGGCGAGGACCTGAAGAACGCGGGTGCGGACCTCAAGAAAGCCGGACAACGTATCAAGAAGGCTACGAAGAAGGGCAGTTAGCAGCGGCCGGGGGCGAGGGTCCTCGATTCTCGTGGACCCCGCTCCGCTCTTCAGCCACTCGCGGTGCCAACAAGGAAATGAATAGCAGGACGTGGAACACAAGATGGCGTCAGCGCCGATCTTGGTAACGAGGGAGGAATCGTGACCACAACCGAACCGGAAGCCACCAATGCGCAGCCCGGTCAGGAGCGAGCAACAGGTGCCAGCGAGCCCACCGACACCATGAGGGCCATTCGCCAGCGCCGCGCTGTTCGGGCCTACACCGACGATCCGGTCAGCCGCGAGGACGTGGAACTGCTGATTGACGCGGCCGTGCACGCCCCCAGCGCCGTCAACTCCCAGCCATGGGCCTTCGCCGTCATTCAGGATCCCCCGAGCATCGCCCGCTACGCCGCCGACGGAAGGGCGCTGCTGCTGCACGAGCCGCCCGACGTCCAAGTCGTTGAAAGCGGCTTGCCGGACATCGATCGGCTTCGCCAGATGGCCTCGGGCCCGGACTTCGAGTTGTTCCACGGCGCTCCCGCCGTGATCATCATCTACGCCACGAGTGCGGACGGCATCCCGGACTGCTTCCTCGCCGCGGAGAACCTGATGCTCGCGGCCTGGTCGCTCGGGCTCGGTACGTGCCCGATCGGTCTCGCCCGTCCGCTGTTCAGTCGAGCGCAGGTGAAGGACGAGTTGAGCGTCCCCAACGAGTGGCTTTGCGCACTGCCGATCGCCCTCGGGTGGCCCGATGGCGAGACGCCGCCGACCTCGCGACGTCCGGCCCACATCGTCTCGTGGACATGAGTCCGACACCGTGACGGGAACGATGATCGCGGCGCTGGTTCGCACGGTCTCCTCGCGATGAAGGACCTCCCGCTTTCCAAGGTCTACCAACTCATCGAGCCCGGTCCCGTCGTCCTGTTGAGCACGGCGCACGAGGGCAAGTCCAATGTCATGACGATGTCGTGGCACATGATGGTGGAGTTCGTGCCGCCCCTGGTCGCCTGCGTGGTGAGCCGCGCGGACTACAGTTTCGCGGCGTTGATGGCCGAGCGGGAGTGCGTGATCGCAATCCCCGGTGCTGAACTCGCCCCCGTCGTGGTGAAGGTGGGAAATGTGTCGGGCCGCACGGTCGACAAGTTCAAGAGGTTTGGGCTCACGCCATCGCCGGCGGAGCTGGTTTCGGCACCCCTCGTCGCCGAGTGCTTCGCCAACCTCGAGTGCAAGGTGGTCGACACGAGCTTGGTCGACAAGTACGACATCTTCGTGCTGGAGGTGGTCAAGGCCTGGACCGACCCCCAACAGAGGCGGCCGAAAACCATTCACCATTACGGCTACGGGAACTTCATGGTCGACGGCGAAAGCCTGGCCTTGAAGTCAAAGATGCCCTAGAGCGAAAGGCGACTCGGTCCAGAACCGAAGAATCGGACAAAGTGGCTGGATGGCCCCTTTTCGCCGTTCGGACAAGCCCCGACGCCGGGAGTCGTGCCCGAGATCCACCCTCCGGCGAATCGAGAATCGACGCCTCGTCCCACGGACCGCTCCACCATGTTCTCGCGCGCGTACCCGCGCTACTGGTCTGGGTGTCCGACGTCCACGGCTGGCAGATCCCGGACTTCTTGCTTGGTGATACTCAGTTGTATTTCAGGTTCGAACACGACAACGGCGCTGACCGGGATCGCCACTTCTTCGCGGCCCCAGAGGTGTCCCTCCTGGAGCAGGACGTGGGTGACGCAGTGGTCCCCAGGGTCGATGACGAGCCCCTGCACCTTCCCGATCTCGCCATCCGTGGCGTGGACTCGGACTCCTCGACGCACTGCGACCTCGCCCAGGGGGAGCCTGTCGTAGGTGACCGGCAGTGTGGTGCTGCCCGGACCCAGGGGAAGGTAGGGCAAAGGCAGGACGAACTGTCCGTCGTAACCCTCGTAGGCGGTTCCTGGCAGGAAGTCGGTCTCTTCGGCTTTGTCGAGTCTCTCGAACTCGTCCACGCTGCAGCGAAGCGTAACCTCGTCGTTCGAGGATGTGATCAGGTCGAGAGGCACGAGCCTGCCCAGTCCCTGGCGGTGCCTCGGCTCGACCACGATGTGCGTCAGCGTCCGAGCGACGGGGTCGATGACGACCCGACTGACCGCGCCACACTCCCCATCGCTGCATTGTGCGGTAACTCCGATGGTGATCTGCGGCTCGCCCATGGTGGATTCCCTTCCTCATCTCGAACCCTAAAGCCTCGAGAAAGCGAGGGCAAGAAGAAACGTGACATCCATCCCCCAGCCGGTCCGCTCGCGTCGTGGCCCACGGTGCGCTTCACGCGCACATGGCGGCCGGTTGGGCGTCTCGAGGGTGACCGTTGTCTCGCGTCGCACCTTCGCGCAGTTCGAGGGGCAAGCACTCTCCAATCGCCATGGCGACGAGCGTCTCGCAACTCTCTTCCTCCGGCCGACCTGCGCCACGCAGTCCCTCCACTGCTTCGGACGGTGGTCGAAGGTTCACTCGAAGGACTCGGGCTCCGAAGAGCGCGGCACGAACGTCGCCGCGCTCAAGAAGGCTGTCGAGCACTCCGGGATTGGAATGCGAGAGATGTGGGGGTGAAGCGCTCGAAGGCCGTGAAGCTCAGGCAACGCTTCCGGTGCCGGGTGCGCTCCATCGCGAGAAGGAGGTCTGGACTCCCAACCTCGACAGGAGCAGGACGATGATGGTGATGCTCGAGCCTTTCCTCCGGGCCATCGCTGTCCGCGCGCCACGAGTACTTCGACGTGGCCACGCCAGGCATCGATGAGACCCACGGCATTGGCAAGCTGCCAAGCAGGCCGACATCTCCTCGAAGGAGATGCTGTTGGTCGGTGATGCCACCTTCATCGAGGGGAGCGACCACCCGGCGCAGGGGGCCGGGGTGACTCGATACTCGTGCGAGATCCTGGAGAAACCGCACGGATCGTCCAGGCGGACCTCGCCGGCCTGGGACCGCCCGACGCAGGTCCTTACCCCTCGCCGCTGAGACCTCGAGGGTCAATCCCTGATCAACGCCGTTGGCTCGCCGAATCGACGCCAGGCCACCTTCGCGGGCCCCGGCATTCTTGAGCGGCCGAACAGCAGGCTCGGCGGCGTGCGTGACATTCGGCCCTATCTTCTTCGTCCGTTCGGCGCTATCTTCGGGTTGTGAGCATCGATGTGGTGGACAAGATGCCAACGCTCAGGTCGGCGGCTTCAAGCCCGACAGGGGTGGCAAGGGTCACGGAGCACCCGCGGACGGTAGCGATGATCGGCACGTATCCACCGACCGCGTGCGGCCTGGCCACCTTCACCAGCAACCTTTCGGCGGCGATTGCCACGCCCGAGTCGCGCTGGCGGGTCATCGTGGTGAGGGTGCTCGATCGAGCCGAGGTCGAGACACATTCGGAGGTGGTCGCTCAATGGATCGCCGGCGATCGCGATTCCCTCACCCGTTCACTCGCCGCCATTGAGTCGTCGGACGTGGTCGTGCTCCAGCACGAATACGGGCTCTTCGGTGGATTGGACGGTCAGGACGTCCTGGAGCTGGTCGACGCCCTGTCAAAGCCGCTTATCGCCGTCCTGCACACGGTGCTGTCACATCCATCCCACCATCAACGCGAGATCCTTGAGCGGGTGATGGCGGCTGCGTCGTCGATCGTCGTCCAGAGCAACGACGCTCGTCAGCGGCTGCTGACGATTTACGATGCGAATCCCGGTCAAGTCGTCGTCGTGCCGCACGGTGCCGAGGGGAACCTTGCGGGACCGCCCCTGACCGACGTGGAGCATCCCTGCGTCCTCACGTGGGGGCTGCTCGGCCCGGGCAAGGGGATCGAGTACGGGATCGCCGCGGTGGCGCGCCTGCAGGACCGTGCACCGGCGCCGACGTACATCATCGCCGGCCAGACCCACCCGAAAGTCCTCGCTGCCGAGGGCGAGAGTTACCGACGAAAACTGCAGCAACAGTGCCGAGACCTCGGCGTGGCGACCAGAGTGCACTTCGATGACGGATACCGCGGCTGGGCCGCGCTTCGAGCCCTGGTCCGAGCTGCGGACGTGGTGCTGCTCCCCTACGACTCGCTCGATCAGGAGAGCTCGGGAGTCCTCGTCGAGGCCTTGGCGTCGGGCAAGGCGGTGGTCGCGACCAGGTTCCCGCACGCCATGGAGTTGCTGTCGCGAGGTGCCGGGCTGCTGGTGGCCCAGGGCGACGTTGACGCGATGAGCGGCGCCCTCGAGCGGGTGCTCTACGAGCCGGGTCTCGCCGAGACGATGGAGGAGTGCGCACGCCGCGAGGCGACGGCGCTGCTGTGGCCGACCATCGGCGCCACCTATCGTTCGCTCATCTCACAAGTCGTGTCCCGCCGGGAAGTGGCGTGATTGGGGCTTCGGCGCCGCTGCCGAGCCTGCGCTACCTGGCGCGACTGTCCGACTCCAACGGAATAGTCGAGCACGCTCAGTTCGACCGTCCCCGGCGCGAGTACGGCTACTGCACCGACGACGCGGGGCGGCTGCTGGGACTCGCGTCTCGGCTCCCCGGCGACCCCGACGCGTTCCACCTGGCAGACGTTGCGTTGGGCTTCCTCGAGCGCGCCCACCGCGAGGGAGCCGAATTCCGCCTGCGCCAACGAGGGAACGGCACTTGGACCGAGGATCGTCCGAGCGACGACGCGGCCGGTCGTGCTCTCTTCGGCCTCGGGACCGCCGTCGCCCGGGCCCCGTGGCCGGAGCTGAGACGGCGAGCGCTCGCGCTCTTTGATGAAGCCTCGGTCCTTCGCTCCGAGCACCTTCGCGCCGCCGCCTGCGCCGCCTTGGGCGCCGCTGAGTTGTTGCGCGCCGAGCCGGCGCACGCTGGTGCGCGACGCTTGCTGAGTCACGCGGCGACCCTCTTGGGGAGCAAGGGGACGAACGAAACGTGGCCGTGGCCGGAGACACGACTCAGTTACTCGAACGCGCTTCTGCCCGAAGCCTCGCTCTCGGCGGCGATCGTGCTCGGAGACCCGCACCGGGCGAGCAGCGCCCTCGAACAGTTGCGTTGGCTGGTCGAGCGACAGACGTTCGACGGACACTTCAGTTTCACGCCGGTCGGGGGCAGCGACTCGGCATCGACGCCGCCAATGTTCGACCAGCAGCCCATCGAGGCTTGGGCCATGGCGAGCGCCTGCGCGAGAGCCTTCGCCTATACCTGGGACCGTCGGTGGGCGGAGGCGGTGCAGGGTGCGGCGGCGTGGTTCCTCGGCGACAACGACGTCGGCGTCGCGGTCTTCGACCCCGTCACCGGTGGCGGCTTCGACGGGCTGGAGTCGGACGGCGTGAACCGCAACGAGGGGGCGGAGTCCAGCATGGCCTTCGTCGGAACCATGCTCGACCTGCACGAGCTCACCCTGGAACTCGAAGCGACGCCGAACTAGACCCCGCCGGCTCGACAGGAAGTGGCCTCAGGCGACGTCGAGCAGCGCATCGATCAGGTGGCCGACGCGCGCGGTCGCGACACCGACACATCGATCGGCGGCACCGTACGTGAGGTACACGATGTCGCCGTCACGGTGCGCCCCCTGGACGAACACGACGTTCTCCATGTCACCCTGACGCTCCCACTCGAGCTCGGGCTCGAGAAGGGGCTGGTCGAGTCGGCTCACCAGCTGTCCCGTGTCCTTGTCCAGCAGCGCGAGGTTGGCCGTGTAGACACCGTCGGCGCGACGCTCGTGGAAGAACAGCAGCAACCCCGCGTCCGTCTCCACCGGAGGCGCCCCCGCCCCGATGCCGAGGGCACCCGGCGTCGGCCGGATCAGCGTGTGCGTGTCGAGGTCTGACATGTAGGGGTCCCAGTACTCAGGACCCGCGTGCCACAAGTGGTCGAGGTCGTCGAAGACCGCCAACTGCATGTCGGGGTGGATGCGGTGGATCAGCGCCACGCGCTGGTCGGCCAGTGTGAACACGATGGCGTCCTTGTTGGCCACGTCGGAGGGCCCGAGCAGTTGGCCGGACCTCTCGTCGAGGTGGAACCGGCCGCCGTCCCAGGACAAACGGTGCGCTCCGATGCGCCAGGGTCGCCCGCTCTCCTGCGACGGGAGCGAGGTGTAGGTCATGACGATGTGCTCACCGTCAGCGCTCTGCACGCGCTGCACGCGCGGATCCTCGAAGCAGTGAACGCCCGAGGTGCCCGCGCGGCCGAGCACGTACTCGAACTCGTAGGAACGACCGTCGCTCGACGTCAGCACCAAGACATCCGAGATGTAGTCGAGAAACCGCGGACCCGACCCTTCGTTGCGACGGTAGCCGTCGCGAACGCCCCGGGCGAAGAGGTGGTAGGTGCCGTCGTGGTAGAGCAACCCGGCGTTGAACACCGCGCCGTAGCCGGGCACCGATCCCGCCTCGACAATTGGCCGGTCGTGCAATCGGCTCGCCTGTGGTACGCGGCCGTAAACCATCCCCATAATCTGACCTTTTTCTCCCGACATCTCTCGCGCGAACGAATCACTCTACTTGTGATTCGCATTCACGAGTACGCAAAGTGTAGAAGTGAACTAGTTTCTAGTGAGGGATACCAATGAGTCCGCAGACCGATGCACGCGAGTTGTTTCAGCGCTTCGAAGGCAATCCAATCATCACTGCCGCCGACTTTCCCAAGATGGTGAACGCCGTATTCAACCCCGGGGCTACCGAGTTCGAAGGCCGTACTCTCCTGTTGCTGAGGGTCGAGCACCGCACCGGCCTCTCCTCCTTAGCCGTCGCCACCAGCGACGATGGGCTCACCGGGTGGGAGATCGACCCGACCAGGGGATTGGAGCCCGATCCGGATCTCCCGGAGGAGTGCTGGGGGATCGAGGACCCGAGGATCACCCGCATCGGCGACGAGTACTTCGTCGTCTACGTCGGTTACTCGGCCTACGGGCCGCTCGTGAGCCTGGCCAAGACCCGTGACTTCGTCCACTGGGAGCGCAGCGGTGTCCTCCAGGCACCCGAGGACAAGGATGCCGCGCTCTTTCCCGTGACCTTCGAAGGGCGCTGGGCCCTCATTCACCGCCCGGTCCCCGCCGCCGCTGGCTTGGGCGCTCACATTTGGTTGTCGTTCAGCCCCGACCTGCACTACTGGGGCGAGGCACGCATGTTGCTGACTGCTCGACGCGGCGGCTGGTGGGACGCCAACAAGGTCGGGCTGGGTCCCCCGCCCCTGCTCACCAAGGATGGCTGGCTGATCTGTTACCACGGCGTGCGGGTGACCGCCTCGGGGTCGATCTACCGCCTCGGATTGGCGCTCCTCGATCGTGACGACCCCTCCAAGGTTCTCGCGAGGGGCAACGAGTGGATCTTCGGTCCCCAGGCAGCCTACGAGCAGTCGGGCGACGTACCCGACGTCGTCTTTCCTTGTGGTTGGATACTGCGCGACGACGGCGACACCCTGCATCTCTACTACGGTGCCGCGGACAGCGTGGTGGGCGTGGCGACGGCGAGTCTGGCGCAGTTGATGAGCCACCTTGAGGTGCATCCCTTCCCGACGGACTAGGCCCGAGTTGGACCGGCGAAAGGGCGAGCGCTGAGCGACCTTTCTCTCCCGTCGCGCAACCAGTGTGGGAGCCGGTGATGTCGAAGCGCACGGAACGTTCTTTCGACGGCCAGGGATTCAACCCCGACAGGACATCACGAAACGGCGACCCGGCTTCGGCCGCTTCTCGCCAACGAATGCGAACGTCGGGCGACCGAGAATCTTCTCATTGAATGCTTCCCGGTCCGGAGGGTGCCTGGCCGGCAGTCCGAAGCGCCGCTCCGGACCGCCGGCTGCGACTAACTCTCCTCGACCCGATGCCGGGCGATCCTGCGGTCCGGACGCACGAGCACCTCGTACAGCGCTCCGATTATCACGATGACCGCCATGACGAGCAGGGTGATCCATCCGTAGTTGAAGAGCGCGCGACCACTCGCCAGGGAACTCGGCCAGCAGATGTTGATGAACATCACCAGGAGGTACGTCATGCCGATGACCGTGACGGGCATGCCCCACTTGCCGAGCGTGAAGGACCCGCTCGGCTTCCAGCCGCGCTGGCGGGCGATGAACGATCCGAGCACCGTGAGGAAGAACGAGAGGTAGATCCCCGACACCCCGAACGACACCAGCGCGTACAGGGCGTTGACGTTGGCCGGGTAGTAGAACCACAGGATGTGGATGGGCTTGGTCGGGTTGACCAGCACCAGCAGCATGAAGAGGAACGGCACGATGACCCCCACGAGGACCGCGTTCGCCGGCGTCTTGAACTTCGGCGACACCTTCTTCACCCAGTTGCTCGCGGGCAGTGCGCCGTCACGAGCCAACGCGTAGGCAACGCGCGCTCCTGCTCCCTGGACCGCCGTGCCGCAACTGAAGAAGGCAATGACGACCATGACGAGGAAGAAGTCGGTGATGTAGCTCGGCAGCTGCGCGAGGACGACCGGAATGCCGCCCGAGACCACTCCCTTGATGCCGGCCTTCGGCGTGGCGAGCAACAGACCCATCACCAGGACGAACGAGGCGATGCCGCCGTAGAGGATGGCGCTGCGCATCGCCCGTGGCACCTCTCGATGCGCGTCGATGGTCTCTTCGGAGATGTCACCGGCCGACTCGAAGCCGTAGAAGATGTAGGCGTTGGCGAGCACGGCGACGAGGGCGGCCCCGACCCACCAGTTGCCCGCCAAGTTGACGCCGAACACGTTCTGGGAGGCGACCTGCACGTGCTGGGTGGTGAACAGGAATCCGAATCCCTGGTGGAATCCGTGAATCGCGAGGGCCAGAAAGACGCCGAAGGTGCCGATGGTCTCGACGTAGACACCGAGATTGGCGACCCGGCCCATGATCTTCGCGCCCACGCCGTTCAGGAACCCGGAGAGGACGAAGAAGATCCCCACGATCACGAAGATGGTGACGTGGTTCGACGGGTTGAGGTTGGTCTTGAACCAGAGGTTGATCAGGTCCACGATGTACAGGACCGCGCCCGAGTCGACCGAGGCGACGGTGGCCAGCAGCGCGAACCCGTAGATCCAGCCCACGTACCAGCCGTAGCGCGGCCCGACGTTGTACTTGCCGTACTGGTACAGCGCGCCCGAGAGCGGGTACTCGCTCGCCAGTTCCCCGAAGACGAGCGCCACCAGCGTCATGAAGGCAACGACGATGGGAATCGTCCAGATGTAGCGCGGCCCTCCGGTGCCGAGGCCCAGCGTGTACAGCGAGTAGATCCCCACCATCGGGCTCAGGTAACTGAAGGCCACCGAGAAGTTGTCGAAGAATGACAGCACCCTCTTCAGCTCTTCGCGGTACCCAAGCGCGATCATTCGCGCGTCTTCGCCGTGGCTGGCGTCGCTAACGTCGCTAACGTCGCTGTTAGTCATATTCCCCCTTGTAACGAACTCCAATGAAGTCCTCTGTCAGGAAGTTACACGCAGACGAGTGGTCTTGCAGGAATCTACCGAGGCGAATTGCGGAACCGCGGAGAGCGGTGAGTGGCGCTCAACTACCGCGAATGCCGCGACCACTCTGGTACTTGTGAAGTCGTTGTGAAGTCACGGCGCGGTCCGCGATCATCATGCCGGCATTTCAGATTGTGAGGGCAGCAATGCGCTTCTGCGTGAATGCCAATCACCGGCCTACCCATTCACCTTCCGTGGAGCGGACCCGACCTCGGCCTTTGCGCGTCGCTCACGTCGCGCTCGGCATCCAGGACGACCGACCCCGGTCAACTTGGGTTCGCAGTGTGATTCTGGGATTCCAACGCCCGTTCGCGATGCGCGGATCGTTGACGTCTCGTCGCTTTCGAACTCTTTCGCTCCGTCAGGGATCGTCGAGCGGTCACTCAGAACACGGCGCATACCCGAGCCTCCTTCTCAACGTGGCGCCGGTCTGGTTGCACTGCTCGGCGATGAGCAGGTCACTCTTGCCTGGCGCTAGCGGTCTCGCGAACCGTCGCTGGGCCGGTCGATCCGATGGCTGACAATCCAAATGGTGACGCCGGTGACGCCCGCCGCCATGAGCCCCCCGAGGGGTCCGTGAACGCCTGAGACGTCAAGAAGAATTATCGCGATCACCCCGGCGATGAGCCCGGCCAGCACGCCACTCTTAAGACCTCTCGTCATCATCCTCCTAGCACCACCCGACGAATGATAGGGCTTGCCGTGTCGGCACCTTGAACGCATCTCGGTGGGGTGACGCAGATGGAATAAAGACTCTCTTGGCCCACCGAATCCCGGAACCTGGTGACAAGGACATCCATCAGGGCCGTTTCACTGCCCGTGATGTCCTCGAAAGTTCCAAACGCTGACGACTTTCACATTTCACCGCTGCGAGGTCGCCGATGAGAGATCATCTGCATCGCACAACTCGACGTCCGACCGCCTCAAGGTGTTGAATTGTCACGTGACCAGTGTTGTCGAGGGAACTTGTGATCACCGGTTCTCGGCCGTCCGGACAGCCTTTGAGACCAACTTCGCCGAACGGGGAGAAGTCGGCGCAGCCGTCGTGGTGACCGTGGAAGGAAAGACGGTCGTCGATCTCTGGGGTGGCTCGCGCGACGGCGTTCACGCACAACCATGGGAGGCGTCCACCATCGCGGATTTCTACTCCGCGGGAAAGCCCATCGTCGCCACCTTGCTCCTGCAGGAAATCGAAAGGGCCGATATCGGCCTGGATGCACCAATCGCCGACGTTTGGCCCGAATTCGCGCAGGCCGGAAAGGAGCACGCCACCATTCGCCACGCGCTCTGCCATCGGGCCGGGGTGCCGGCAATTCGTCGGGACTTGACGAACGAGGATCTTTGGTCGTGGTCGACGATGACGGAGTCCTTGGCCGAGACTGCGCCATGGTTCGAGCCGGGCAGCCGACACGTGTATCACACGAACACCTACGGGCATCTGATCGGAGAGTTGGCTCGGCGCCTCAGCGGCTCGACTCCTCACGCATTGCTCGAGCGGTTCTCGCGAGAGTTCGATGTCGATCTGCATTTCGGAGTCGCGCAACCGGACCTCGCTCGATGCGCCGACATGATCCTCGACCGTGAAGCGTCTCCGGCCTCTCTTCCGCTGGACGATGGTGGCGAAGGCTCGATGATCCTGCGTGGCTACTTCAACCCTCCCGGCTATTCCTCCTTCGGCGTGGTGAACACGGAGCAGTGGCGAATGGCCGAAGTTCCCTCGACCAACGGCCACGGAACGGCGCGGGGTCTGGCCGGCTTCTATTCGGCACTCCTCGAGCCTGGGAGAGTGATGAGGCCAACGATGTTGACCGAGGCGACCGCCGTCCAGTCATCGGGGCCGTGTCCAGTCTTGGGACAAGACGTCTCCTTCGGACTCGGATTCCAGCCGTCCACCTCTCAGCGACCCTTCGGCCCCGACGAAGGGAGCTTCGGACATTTCGGGACGGGTGGCGCCGTTGGATTCGCCGACCCGAAAACTGGTGTGGCCTTCGGGTACGTGATGAATCACGTGATACCAAGATGGCAGAGCACTCGAAACCGCGCGCTCATCGGCGCCGTCTACGAGTCATTGTGACGGTCCGGGGCCGGGTGGAGCGTCACGACGAAGCCGGGGATTTCATCGCGGCTCGCAAATGACCAGAGGGATGTCGCGTTTTGCCCGCCGCCTGTAGCTGTCGTAGGGCTTGTACGCCGCCACCACCCGCGGCCACAAGATGGCCCTCTCTTGTGTCGACGCGGGGCGAGCGCGCATCAGTCTTCGCTCTCCGAGGATCGTCAACTCAACGTCGGGATGAGCAACGATGTTCCGATACCAGTCGGGGTCCCTGTCATCTCCGCCTTTGGACGCCACCAGCACGACCTGATCGCCATCGACGACGGGCGACGTGAGCATCGTCGATCGAACATGGCCCGACGTTCGCCCAACGGTGTGCAACTCGATGACGGGCATGCCGAGAGCCGAGCTCCCCACCCTCCCACCGCTCGCCCGCACGATTGTCCGGTGTATCTTGTTCAACGCCTTGAACCCGAGGTCGATGATGGACGACGGTGCTCTCATGGACCGAACTTATCGGACCTTCGTTCGACAACGACAGGGTTCTTCTTCGACTCTCCGTCTTCGATCGTTCACCCCTCCCCTTCGCGGCCCGGCCTGCCCCTGGCCCGATCTCACCACGTCCAGGCACCGGCTTCGGCGCCGACTGTGACTGGCCAAGCCACCCCGAGGATCGTGCCTGACGGGCCGACCGATTCCTTTTCGCCGGGTGCGACTTCCTTCGAATGCGTCGTCCCTTAACGAATCCTTAACGCTGCGGAAATACTGGCGCGGCACTCTTAGTACGTCAGTTGCGCCGAGCGAAGGAGCAGTTGTGAACACCGATACCGTTGACTTGAGTTCTCCAGAAGAACTGTTCTCCTGGTGGCGAGGCCTTCAGACACCGGCCACCGCGGGCACCACGCTGGCCGACTGGGAGGTGACCCCGTACCGAGACGCCTGGTGTTTCACGCGCCGGGGCCACGATCGCGGCGACGGCTACTTGATCCGGGGCACCAACCTGACCCATTTCGGCTGGGACTACGACACCCTGGAATCGGCGTACCAGATGTTGACGCGAAACTCACGCCCGCAGCCGGTCGAATCCCGCGTGGTGCGGCGCTGGCTGAGGTGGGTGAGTGAAGAGCTGGAGCACGACCTGTCCAACTCTCGTTCCCCTGGCGGGCTGCAGGAATAGCGGGGCCTTCGCAAGAAGTATCGACTGGGTCAGTGGCGGCAACTCAAACCACCGGCCAGTTGGTCCGATTGAACGCAGGGCCATTGACAGGGTGACGTTCACGCGGCGCTGGACGACCGCTTGCGCGGCGGACTGAGTGAAGCTACTTGCGCCGAGCGACGAAGACCGGGATCTCGCGGGTCGTCTTCTCCTGGTACTCGGCGTAGGCGGGATACGCCTTCACGGCGCGGTCCCACCACAACGCTCGCTCCGGCCCGCTCACCTGTCGTACGACGACCTCGAACGGTTCGGGGCCGTCCTGCAGTTCCACGTCGTCAGGGTGGGCCAGCAGGTTGTAGTACCAGAGCGGGTGGTCCGGTGCACCGCCCTTTGACGCCACGAGGGCGTACTCGCCGTCGTGTTGGACGCGCATGACGGGGGTCTTGCGCACCTTGCCACTGCGATGACCACGGGTCGTGAAGATAATGATCGGCAGTCCGGTGTCGAGCAGCGTGTTCGCGCGCGCGCCGCCCGAACTCTCGTACTCGGCGACCTGGTCACGAACCCATTGTGAGGGGCTCGGCTCGTACTCCCCTTCAATCGGCATGACGACTCCTTGGTTCGCAGGATTCAATGGCCATTCTGAGCCTTCTCCTCGTCGCGAGCAGTCGTTTTCTCGCCCGCTCAGCCATCGTAAGACCGCTTCTGCAAAAGCGCAATAGAGATAAACAGGTGGGGCGATTGGGTTGATGCTCTCCCTCAACAGCGAGCGTTCAGTGCTGCGCAGCCTTCGCTAGCGCCTCCATGTAGATCGCCGCCAACCGGTCCCACGAGGCGTTCGCCTGGTCGTCTATCTGTTGACGACCAGGGTCGCCGTCGAACCACTCGACCGTCTGGCGAATTCCCTCGGCGAAGGGGACCACGGCCTTGAAGTCCGGCACGAGACTGCGCAGCTTCGAATTGTCGAACACCGCCGAGTTCACCTTGTCGCCCCAGAGCGTCCCCAGTTGCTCCGGATCAGCGGCGACGATCCCGTCCGAGGGAACGTGCAGCAGGTCGGGCTCCACGCCCGCCGCCTCTCCCACCAACGAATAGATCTGGTTCCAGGTCAGCGCCTCGTCCGACGTGATGTGGAAGTCTTCGCCGATCGCCGCTGGCCTTCCGAGTAGAGGAATGAGCCCGCGCGCGAAATCGGTGTTGTGGGTGATCGTCCAGATGCTGGTCCCGTCTCCCGGCACGAGTATCTTGGCCCCCCGTCGCATCCGCTCGACGATGGTGAAGGGCTTCGCCCAACTTCCTACCGATACCGGTATCTGTGAGAGGCCGTAGGTCAACGAGGGACGGATGATCGTCATCGGAAAGCCGCTCGTCTGATGGGCGCGGACCAGCACTTCCTCGCAGGCGATCTTGTCCCTCGAATACTGCCAGAAGGGGTTCCTCAGGGGGGTCGACTCGGTGACGAGCCAGTGCGCAGGCGGTTTCTCGTACGCCGAAGCCGAGCTGATGAAGACGTATTGACCCGCGTCCGAGTACAGGCGGATATCCAGCTCGACTTGCGCTGGGACGTAGGCGGTCCACTGGATCACCACATCGAAACGGCGATTGCCCAGCGCCTCGCGAACCTGCACCTCGTTCGAGGCGTCGGCGATCAGGGCACGTTCGCCACTCACCTGGCGCGGCAGTCTCGAAAGGCCCCGGTTGAGCGTCGAGACCTCGTGACCGCCTTCCAAGGCCGCGGCCACGCACGCAGTACTGATGATGCCGGTGCCGCCAACAAACAGGATCTCCATGGAATGCCCCTTCGTCAGCGACCTTACAATCAGAGAAACGGAGCTCGACGCCGGCTCGCGCGCCGACGGCTCGCACTCGAAGCATTCCCCGAGATCTGCTCAACATCCAAGGCGCGACGTGAATCCTTCACCTGGTCATCGAGTCGGTCAAAATCCTTGACTTCCACGCTTCGCGCGGCCTCAGGACTTGCCCGTTCGCGTCCTCTTCTTCCCCTTCGGACCCTCGACCCAATGTCCTACCGGCAAGAGCTCGGAATGGAAGCGGTCCCGGAAGGCACCCCAGAGGCCCCGGGGCTGCCACAGCGCGACGGCGACGGCGAAGGTTCCGAAGATGACCAGATACCAGACCCCCTCCTGCTGGAGGGTCTGCTGGAGGACGAAGAAGATTATCGAACCGATGATCGGGCCTTCGATCGTCCCCAGTCCGCCGATCATCGAGACGAACAGCATCTCCGCGGCCCACTGCATGTTGAACTCATTGGACGGTTGGATGAAGGGCTGACTGATCGCCAGTACCGCACCCGCGGCGCCGCAGCCCGCGGCGGCGAGGATGAACACGGTCCTTCGCGCGGCTCTGACGTTGGCCCCGGCGCTGCGCGCGGCGACCTCATTGTCGCGGATCGCCGACAGCACGAGACCCAACCTGCTTCGAAGCAGGACGTACGTACCGACCACCACGACGAGGGCCACGACCCACGTCGCCAGATACGAGAAGTGGGCGGTCTCCGAGGGGCTCAGGTTCTGCAGTCCGGGCATCAACCGACCGGTCCCCCCGCCCAGGACCGCGATTGTTCCGATGATCAGCATCGCCGTGTCCGCGACCACCCACGTCGCGATGGAGAAGTACCCCCCTCGCAGACGGAACAGGAGGAGCGTCACCGGGTAGGCGATCACCCCGCACGCGAGAGCCGCGAAGGGAATCGTGACGAAGGGGTTCATGCCCTTCAGCGCGAAGTAGAGGGTGGCGTAAGCGCCCAGGCCCACGAAGGCCTGCTGGCCGATCGAGACCATGCCCGCGTAGCCCGCGAGGAGGTTCCACATGGTCGCCATGATCACGAGGATGAAGAAGTTCATCAGGGTCGTCGCGAACTCGGCCGGCACGATCCACGGCGCGACGCTCAGCAGCACGATGAGGATGGATGCCCCGACGAGGGTGTAGATCGGCGAATGGGTGGACCGGCGGACCCTGATCACCCCGTTCTGATCGAGAGCGGGGCTTTGCGTATCGCTCATGAGAGTGCCGTCTTCTTTCCGAATAGACCCTGGGGCCGGACAGCCAGCACCAGGAGGAAGAGCAGATTGCCGGCCAGCACCTGGTACTGCGGGTTCAGGTGCGCACCGAACTGCTGGGCCACGCCCAGCGCGACGCCACCCACCAGCGTTCCCCACAGCGAGCCGATGCCACCTATGACGACGGCCTCGAAGGCGAACAGCAGGTTCACCCCGCCCGAGGTCGGGGCGAACTGGGTCATCATCCCGAAGGCGATTCCCGCCAGCGCGACGGTCGCGAACGCGATCGCCGCGGCGACGCCGAAGATGTGGCGGTAGTTCGCCCCGCTCAACTGGGCCGCCTCGCGGTCGTCGGCGACGGCTCGGATGAGCCGACCCGTTCCCGTGTACGAGAGGAAGAGCTGGAGCAGTGCGAGCACGATGACCGCCGCCGCCAGAACGGCGAGCGAGACGTAGGAGATGTAGATGATCGACGTCGGATGCCAGGACTTGGTGATCAACGCGCCGATGTTCACCGTCTGGCCGTTGGCGGTGTAGGCCTCGAGCAGGATGTTCTCGATGACGACCGAGAGTCCGAATGTGACCAGCAGTGTCGTGAAAGGATCGCGGTCGATGCTCTTCTGGATCAACGTCCTTTGGACGACGTAGCCAATGAGGCCGAAGAGCGGAACGACGACCAGGAAGGACCACACCTCGGGAATGTGGAGGTGCGGGGTGAGGAACACCGCCACGTACGCCGCCACGACGGCCATGTCGCCGTGAGCCAGGTTGATGACCTTCAAGACGCCGAACATGAGCGAGAGGCCGCAGGCGAACAGTGCGTAGAAGCCCCCGAGCAGCACGCCCTGGATGACGACATTGAGCCAGATCATTCCGCCGACTCCGATTCCGTCGTCACCGTCGTCAGGTCAGCCCCGAAGTACGCACGGTCGATCTGCTCGGAGGTGAGATCGGATGGAACCCCCGTGAGCGACGTCTTGCCCTCGAGCAGGCAGTGGACCCTGTTCGCCACCGCCACTCCCTGGGCGACATCCTGCTCCACAATCAGGATGCTGACGCCGCTCGCCACAATCTCGGGCACCAGCGCGTAGATGCGCTCGATGATGATCGGCGCGAGGCCCAAGGAGAGTTCGTCGAGGAGCAGGACCTGCGGATTGGCGACCAGCGCCCGGCCAATCGCCACGGCCTGCTGCTCTCCTCCGGAGAGCTGCCAGACATTCTGCTTGCGCCGCTCGGGCATCCAATCGAACAGCTCGTAGATCCGGTCGATGTTGAACGGGCCCTTCTTGGCGCGAAATGCGCCGACCTTCAGGTTCTCCTCGAGCGTCATTGACGAGAAGAGCCGTCGTCCCTCTGGAACGAGCGATATTCCCGCTTCCACCCGCTTGTTGGGCGACATCTTCACGATGTCGGCCCCCTCGTACTCGATGACGCCACTCGTCGGCCTGTGAAGGCCCGCGAGGGTGCGCAGCAACGTGGACTTTCCCGCGCCGTTCGCGCCGATCATCGCGAGCACCTCACCCTGGCCCAGCCGAAAGCTCACGTCGTTTATCGCGCAAAGCTGGCCGTGGTGGATTGTGATGTCTCGGACTTCGAGGAGAGTCTCACTCATTGGGGAAGGACCTCGTCGAAGACCTTCCCTCCGAGGTAGACAGCCCGGACTGCGTCCGACGACAATACCTTCTGGGGCTCGCCGTCGGCCACCACAACACCTCCGGCGAGACAGAGCAGGCGGTCGACCGTCGAGAGCAGGGCTCTCACCACGTGCTCGATCCAGACCACCGCAATCCCGTCCTCACGCAGGCCGCGGATGATCGTGGTCAACTCGATCACCTCCATGTCCGTGAGACCGCCCGCGATCTCGTCCAGCAGGAGGACCTGGGGATTCGTCGCCAGTCCTCGCGCCAATTCAAGGCGTTTTCGATGCAGCAGCGTCAGCGTGCCGGCTTGCCGGTTCGAGTAGTCGGTCAAGCCGGTGCGCTCCAGCGACGAGTAGGCCAACTCGTAGCTCTTCTGGCCCATGGTCCTCGCCCCCTGCTGGGCCGCCACCAACGCGTTCTCGAAGACCGTCATGTGTTCGAACGGACGCGGGACCTGGTAGGTGCGACCGATGCCCGCCTTGGCCCGCTTCGCCGGATTCAGATGGGAGAGGTTCTGGCCGTTGAACGAGATGCGTCCGTCGTCGGGCCGGATATCGCCCGAAATCATTCCGAAGAGCGACGTCTTTCCGGCCCCGTTGGGGCCGACGATGCCGATCGCGTCACCCTTCTCCAATTGGAAGGTGATCTCCTTGGCAACAACGACTTGGCCGAACTTCTTGGAGACACCTTCCAATTGAAGCAGTGGCACGGGGGTACCTCTTAGGCGTTAGTGGGTTCAAGCGTGCCGTTCAACGGAACGTGCTTGTTCAGCGAGTTGTCGACGACCACCTGTGACCACTTGTACTTGTGGTGGCCCACCAGCGCGGTCGATCCGGGCTTCCACTGGACGCCGACGGGCATGACCATGCCGATGCCCTTGGCGGGGCTCGCGAGCAGAGGGTTGCTGCTCTTCAGGTTCATGTTGATCGGACCGCACATGCCGGTGTAGTTGACGGTCTGGAGTGCCTCCGCGAGGGACAGGCGGTCGTGCGGATTCTTCACCCTCCGCAGACCTTCGATCGCCACCTCGAAGAGCGAGTACGTCGAACCCATCGACTGGACCCACTGCCCGTGCCCCGCCGCCTGGTACGCCGCAGCGAAGGCGTAGGCGCTCTGGCCGGTCAACGATGACTTGTACGGCGAGTACGGGGTGAACCATGCGTCGGTCGCGATGTTGTTCGACAAGTCACCGAGCGCGTACGCGTCGGTCGGGAACAGCATGACCTTCGCGACCGTCGCCAGTTTCGGGTTGTAGTCCTGCTGCGACGCCTGGGTCCAGAACGTCTGGAAGTCCGGAGGCAGCGGGCAGTTGACGAACAAGTCGCAGGCCGCACCGTTCTTGCCACCGGTCTTGAAGGTCCCGATCATCGACGAATAGTCGGAGGTCAGGTCGGTGTAGGCCCCGCCGTCGACGAAGTTGTAGCCCCCGTTGGGGAACATCGCGCCCACCGTCGGGCCGAACGCTGCCCGAAAGGCGTTGCCGTCGGCGTCGTTCGGGAACATCTCGCCGACATTGGTGTTGCACTTCGTCATCGCCTGGACGCGCTCCCACATCGGCACGAAGCAGCCCGCGAACTGCGGGATGCCGAAGAAGAACATCGAGTTGTACTTCGGTCCGGTTCCGAGTGCGGCGCCCTGGGGGGAGATCGACGCCCCCGTGAATCCACCCCAGTACGCTTCCCACGGCACGACCGTCGAGACGCAGGGAACCTTGTACTGCTCGCAGGTCGTCGCGACCGGAATGGTCGTCTCCGGCGCCGAGCTCGTCAGGATCAGGTCGCAACCCGAGTTGATCAACTCCTGGGTGACCTGCACGGCGACGTTACCGAGTGACTGCGTGTCCTTCTCGGTGATCTCAATCTTGTACTTCGTCTTGCCGATGGTGATGCCCTTGGCGAACAGGCTCGAAGCGCGAATCTCCTTCAGGACGAAGGCGTCGGGCCCCGCGAAGTCGGCCAGCGCTCCGGTCTGAGGCGACACGTAGCCAATCTTGATGATGTGGGACTTGCTCGCAGCATGAGCCGCTGAGATATCAGTGAGCGACGCGATCGCACCTGACGCCGCCATCACCGCCGCGGCCTGGAGCCCCAGACGGCGTCCGAACTCGAAGCCACCCCATCCGGGAATGCCGTCTTTGCTCGTAGGAACCATTTCTTCACTCATTTATTGACCCCCCTCAATAATGTTCAGACTGTTTTAACACACTATTTCGTTAATTACGAACTAATTCTGAGATTTTCTTCGCGGCGCGGATTTTCCCTCGCGAGAATCACTTCGTCGAAGCCGATTCCCTCATTGCGCCGAGCATCCGACGGGCGGCCAATCCTCCCTTGTCGATCTTGATGCTCACTTCGCTCACCTCCGGAGCCTCGTCGGCGCGCACTTGCAGGATGTTCAGCGCATCCACGTCCTCCTGCACCACCGCGCCCTGCATCTTCTCGAGGAACCGGTCGATCTCGTCGTCACCGAGGCAGAAGTCTCTGGCCAAGGCCCAGAAGTCGATCACCCTGCCGTCGCTGGACGGCGTCAGCCCGTAGAGGACCTTCATGTGAAAGGCGTGGTCGTCGCTGCCGTCTTCAAGCGGCGGTCTACCAACAGGTGCGATACGGGCGTGCAGCAGATAGAACCCGGGCGCGAAGTACTCGATGTCCTGCCAACGGTCGATCTTGCCTTCGAGACCGGTGGTTCGCGAGTAGAACGGCGGGCAGTCGACCGAGGTCATGTGACGAGAGACGCGCACGACGTTCATCTCGGTGTCGACGTCGACGTCGATCGGGGTCGACGCCACCTCCGGCGTGCCGATTGAGCCATTGTGCAGGAAGGTCTCGTGCGACAGGTCGAGCAGGTTGTCCATGAGGTAATCGAACGCCGCGTCGATCTTTGCGACGCCCGCGACCGCAGACCAGCTCTTCGTATCGACCAGCCACGGCGTGGACGGCAGCTTGGAGAGATCGGCCTCGCCCCGTCCCATCCATATCCACACCCAAAGACCTTGCACGACGATCGGATACGTGCGTACGTCCGCGCGACCGGGGATTCGGTCCTGTCCGGGAACCGCGACGCACGTACCCGAGCAGTCGAACGTGAACCCGTGGTAGCCGCACACCAACTGTTCACCCACGACGGTCCCGAGTGAGAGCGGATAACCACGGTGAGGGCACTGGTCGGCGAGCGCCACCACCTGGCCCGCTTCGGTTCGATAGATCGCCACGTGCTCGCCCAGGATCTGGCGCGAGAGGGGCTTGCTCTCGAGCTCCGAACTCAGTGCCGCCACGTACCAATGCTCGGTTAAGTACACGTGTCCCCCCTTGACGAAATTTCCTGCGTCGACCTTCATCGGAAGTAATGCGTCGCAAGCAACTGTGCGCAACCTAACAAATATGTGGTAAGCAATCAAGCAACTTTGTACTAGGGGGTTAAAAATGTCGTTTCTCGACAGCGCACCGTGGCAATCCAACGTCTTCCTGGGTGGATGGCGTTCCGGAGGCGCCGGTGACGCCCCGGTCGTCGAGCCGGCAACGGGCGAACAGCTCGCCAAATCCGGTCGGGCCAGCGTGGGCGACGTGGCCGAGGCGGCGGAACTCGCCGTCGCCGCCCAGAAGGAATGGGCCGCGCTCCCCTTCAGCCAACGAGCCGCAGTATTGCGCAAGGCCGGTCAGCTCTTCTTGGAGAACGCCGACGAACTCTCCGACTGGATAGTTCGAGAGTCCGGCGGAATCGGTCCGAAGGCCGGGCTCGAGATCCACGTCGCCTCGGAGGAGTGCTTCGAAGCCGCCGCGCTCGCGTCGCACCCGACGGGTGAGATCCTTCGAAGCGAGATGCCACGACTCAGCTTCTCGCGCCGGGTGCCGGCGGGCGTCGTCGGAGTGATCGCGCCCTTCAACTTTCCCCTCATCCTCTCGATCCGCTCCGTCGCCCCAGCCCTCGCGCTCGGTAACTCGGTGATCATGAAGCCGGATCCGCGCACCGCGGTGTGCGGCGGAGTGGTGCTGGCGCGCGTCTTCGAAGAGGCCGGGGTGCCCGCGGGAGTGTTCAGCGTGCTGCCCGGTGGCGCCGACGTGGGCGAAGCGCTCGTCGTCGACCCCAGGGTTCGCATCATCGCCTTCACGGGTTCCACCGCCGCCGGACGGATCGTCGGATCCCTCGGCGCCCAGCACCTCAAGCGGGTCCACCTCGAGTTGGGGGGAAACTCTGCCCTGATCGTCATGGATGACGTCGATCTCGAGAAGGCCGTCTCCGTGGGAGCCTTCGGGTCCTTCATGCACCAGGGCCAGATCTGCATGACGACCGGCCGACACATCGTCGACGCCAAGATAGCCGGCGACTACGCGTCGTTGCTCGCGGAGCACGCGAACCACCTGCCCGTGGGCGATCCGAAGACCGGCCAGGTCGCCCTGGGACCGCTCATCGACGCGAAGCAGCGCGACCGCGTGCACTCAATGGTGAGCGACAGCGTGGCCATGGGCGCGACACTGCTCGCGGGCGGCACGTACGAGGAGCTCTTCTACCGTCCCACGGTGCTGACCAACGTGCCGACCTCGTCGCCCGCTTACTGCGACGAGGTCTTCGGGCCGGTGGCACCCGTGGTGTCGTACTCGTCGCTCGACGAGGCGGTGGCGATGGCGTCGGCGAGCCCCTATGGCCTCTCGCTCGGCATTTTGTCGAACGACGGTCTGCGAGCGCTCGAGCTCGCGAGTCGCATTCCGACCGGAGCGATCCACATCAACGACCAGACCGTGGGCGATGAAGCGGTCATACCGTTCGGCGGCACCGGGAACTCCGGGAACGGCTCGCGGATGGGCGGACTGGCGAACTTGGACGCCTACACCGAGACCCAGTGGGTCACGGCGCAGAGCGAGCTGCCCGTCTATCCGTTCTAGAGGCTGTTGAGGTCGACGTAGTTGCGAGCCAGCACGGTTGACGCCTCCTTGGAGTTGGCCGCCTGGCGCAGCCGCGCCATCTGGATGCCGTTCTCGAACTCGTCCTGGTAGCTGGGATGAAGCATCTGGGTCATGTAGGTGGAGAACTCCTCGGCCCGCCACACCCGCTCGAGGCACGTCGCTGAGTACGCCTCAAGCGCCCGGCCGTCACCGCTCTTGAGCTGATCGACCAACGCGCCGAAGAGCACCCGGACGTCCGCCAAGGCGAGGTTCATCCCCTTCGCCCCGGTGGGCGGCACGATGTGCGCCGCGTCACCCGCGAGCAGGAGCCTCCCGTAGCGCATCGGCTCGACGACGATGCTGCGCATCGCGGTGATGCCCCGCTCGATGATGGGACCCTGGTTGATCTCGGGCGTCTGGTCGGTGGCGAGACGGGTGTTCAACTCGTCCCAGATACGATCGTCCGACCACTGGTCCAGCGTGTCTTCAGGGCGCACTCCCAGATAGAGGCGGCTCAGGGTCGGCGAACGCATGGAGTACAGGGCGAAGCCGTTCTCGTGGCGACAGTAGATCAGCTCCTCGGTCGCGGGGGCCGCCTCAGTCAGGATCCCCAGCCACGAGAAGGGGTAGGTCCTCTCATGACGACGGAGCAACTCCTTGGGAATCGCCTTGTTGGAGACACCGAACGAGCCGTCGCAACCGGCGACGTAGTCGCACGAGATTCGCACCGGTCCGTCGACCGCTTCGACCTGCACGCTGGGGCTGTCGGTCGTGAGTCCCTCGATGGCGACAACCTCGGAGTCGAAGAACAGCGACGCACCGGCGCCTTGGCGCAGGTCGACCAGGTCCTTCACGACCTCCTGTTGGCCGTAGACCGTGATCGGCTTGCCGTCCGCCAGTTCGCTTAGTGGAATCCGGTGCGAGGTGCGGTCGAAACGTAGCTCGACGCCGTGGTGCTGGAGTCCCTCGCGCCTCATACGTTCGCCCGCCCCGGCCTCGTCGATCAGTTCGGCGATCCCGTATTCGATGACGCCGGCTCGCACGCGCTTTTCGATGTACTCACGGCTGCGATGCTCGAGGACGATGTTCTCGATTCCTTCACGTTCGAGCAGTTGTCCCAGGAGCAGGCCCGCCGGACCGGCGCCGATGATAACCACCTGCGTTCGTAGTTCCTTCACTTTCTCCCCATTCCGTAGGCATCAGTTCTCGCCGATCGCGGCTGAAAAGTCTTCAAGCGACTGCACGATTTCGTGTACTGTTCAGTTAATTAGACCATAACGCATAGAGGCAACGGCTCGCTCGCACCAAGGATGGCCGCCTGCTTCGTGGAGGGACCGATGGCCGTAGTAGTCCAAAACACCAAGCGAACAGACCTGGAGCTCGTCGACGCCCTCGGCGCGTTCGGCGTGGCGACCATACACGAGGCGCAGGGACGCACGGGCCTCCTCGCCGCCCACCTTCGGCCCATCTACCGACCCGTGCGTGTCGCGGGTAACGCGTTGACCTGCGAAGTGGCGCCTGGCGACAACTGGTCGATCCACGTCGCGGTCGAGCAGGCGCGACCTGGCGACATCCTGATCGTGAGCCCGACCAGTCCCTGCGAGGACGGGTACTTCGGAGAGCTGCTCGCGACCAGTCTCGTGGCCCACGGAGTTCGAGGGCTCGTGATCGACGCCGGTGTCCGTGACGTGGCTGAGCTCACGGCGATGGGCTTTCCCGTGTGGTCCAAGGCCGTCAACGCCCAGGGCACCGTCAAGGAGACACCCGCGAACGTGCAGACGCCGATCGTCTGCGCGGGCGCCTACATACGACCCGGCGACGTCGTCATCGCCGACGACGATGGCGTGGTCGTCGTTCGACGAGAGGACGCCGAGAAGGTCCGGGCCGCGAGCCAGTCCCGTGAGGACAACGAAGCCGAGAAGCGTCAGCGACTGGCGTCGGGTGAGCTCGGCCTCGACATGTACGCCATGCGCGAGCAGCTCGAGCAGCGGGGCCTTCGCTACGTGGACGGCAGCGGCGAATGAGCTCGCAGCGAGCGATCAGATCCTCGGTGATGCGTGGCGGCACGTCCAAGGGTTTGTACTTCCGCGCGTCAGACCTTCCCTCGGACGTCGCGACGCGCGACGCGGTCCTGCTCGCCGCCATGGGTTCGCCTGACGCGCGCGAGATCGACGGCATGGGCGGCGGACATCCGCTGACCTCCAAGGTCGCGGTCGTGAACCGGTCCGCCCGGGCGGACGCGGACGTCGATTACCTCTTCCTCCAGGTGTGGCCGGACCGGGCGGAGGTCTCCGACAGCCAGAACTGCGGGAATCTGCTCGCCGGCGTCGGACCGTTCGCGATCGAGGAGGGCCTGATCGAGGCGGACGACGGCATCACCAGTGTTCGGATCTGGATGAAGAACACCCAGAGCCTCGCCGTCGCGCGGGTCGAAACGCCGGACCGGCAGGTTCGCTACGACGGGGACGCGCACATCGACGGCGTTCCGGGGACCAGCGCGCCGATTCCCATTGAGTTCCTCGACGTCGCCGGTTCGTCGTGCGGCAGTCTCCTGCCGACGGGCAACGTGGTCGACGTCGTGGAGGGCGTGCGAGTGACGTGCGTCGACAACGGAATGCCGGTCGTGTGCATGAAGGCCTCGGACTTCGGACTGACCGGCTACGAGGAGCCCGGAGAGATCGAGGCGAACGCCGACGTGTGCGAGAAGGTGGAGCGGATCCGCCTGGCGGTGGGTCCGCTCATGAACCTGGGCGACGTCGCCAGCAAGAGTGTTCCCAAGATGAGTCTTCTCGCCCCCGCCCAGCACGGCGGCGCCGTGGCCACGCGCACCTTCATCCCCCACCGGGTGCACGAGGCCATCGGCGTCTTCGGCGCGGTGTCGGTTGCGACCGCGTGCCTGCTGCCCGGTTCGGTCGCGAGCGAAGTGGCGCAGGTTCACGTGGCTCGCTCGTCCACCACGCTCGACGTCGAGCACCCCACCGGCTACTTCAGCGTGTCGATGGATGTCTCGAGCGCGGACGGATCAGTGGTGGTGAATTCGTCCGCCCTGCTGCGCACCGCTCGCCTGCTCATGCGCGGCGACGTCTTCGTCCCCTCGTCGATCTGGGAGCTCTCATGATCATCGACTGCCACGGTCACTACACGACGGCGCCCGAGCCCCACAATCTCTGGCGCCAGGCCCAGGTGGCGGCGTTCAACGCCGGCGAACCCTGGCCCGACTATCCCGTCATCTCCGACGAGGAGATCATCGACACCATCGAGAAGAACCAGCTCCGTCTGCTGAGGGAGCGCGGGGCGGACATGACCATCTTCTCGCCGCGCGCCTCGGCGATGGAGCATCACGTCGGCGACGAGAGCGTCAGCGTGGCGTGGTCGCGGGCGTGCAATGAACTCATCGGACGGGTCGTCGGACTGTTCCCCGAGACGTTCATCGGCGTGTGCCAGCTTCCCCAGTCTCCGGGCGTTCCGGTCTCGCACTCGATCGCCGAGCTCGAGCGGTGCGTGCTGGAGCTGGGCTTCGTCGGCCTCAACCTCAATCCCGACCCGAGCGGCGGGCTGTGGAACGGACTGCCGCTGACCGACAAGTCGTGGTATCCCATATACGAGAAGATGGTCGAACTCGACGTGCCAGCGATGATCCACGTCTCGGGAAGCCGCAACCCCAACTTCCACGCCACCGGCGCGCACTACATGAACGCGGACACGACGGCGTTCATGCAACTGCTGCAGGGCGACCTCTTCGCCGACTTCCCCACGCTGCGCTTCGTCATCCCCCACGGCGGAGGCGCCGTCCCCTACCACTGGGGTCGCTACCGGGGGCTCGCGGACATGCTCGGCAAGCCCAGCCTCGCCGAGCACCTCATGAAGAACGTCTACTTCGACACCTGCGTCTACCACCAGGCGGGGATCGACCTCTTGTTCGAGGTCATCGATCTGGACAACATCCTCTTCGGTTCCGAGATGGTGGGAGCGGTTCGAGGCATCGACCCCGAGACGGGGCACCACTTCGACGACACCAAGCGCTACGTCGACGCCGTCGCGCTTTCGGACGAGCAGCGAGAGCAGGTCTACTGCGGTAACGCCCGACGGGTGTATCCCCGTCTGGACGCGAGTTTGAAGGCGCGGGGCCGATAACCGTGGGGGCTTTCACCATGGACGCCGACTGGCTCTGCTTCGACCCGAATCCTTCGAAGCCGACGTTCGCGCTGCCCGAGGGCTCGATTGACGCGCACTGCCATGTCTTTGGCCCGGGCGACCAGTTCCCCTTCGCCCCGGAGCGCAAATACACGCCCTGCGACGCCGGAAAGGATCAGCTCTTCGCGCTTCGCGACCTGCTCGGCTTCGACAAGAACGTGGTCGTGCAGGCAACGTGTCACGGGACGGACAACTCCGCGATGCTCGACGTCCTTCGATCCTCGAACGATCGCGCTCGAGGCGTCGCCACCGTTCGACCCGACATCGGCGCCAGGGAACTTGGCGAGATGCACGAGGCGGGCGTGCGCGCGGTTCGTTTCAACTACGTCAGACGTCTCGTCGACCCCGAGCCCGACGAGTACTACCACCGGATAGTCGAGAAGATCGCCCCACTCGGATGGCACGTCGTCGTGTACTTCGAGGCGGCGGACCTCGCGGAACGCTGGGACTTCTTCACGTCACTCAGCACGCGGGTCATCGTTGACCACATGGGTCGTCCCGATGTCTCCCAGCCCGTCACTGGGCCGGCCTTCGAGCTCTTTCTTCGCCTCCTACGCGAGCACCACAATTTCTGGTCGAAGGTCACGTGCCCCGAGCGGCTCACGGTCTCGGGTCCGCCGTCCTACGACGACGTCGTGCCGTTCGCGCGAAAGGTCGTCGAGGAGTTTCCCGATCGAGTCCTTTGGGGCACCGACTGGCCGCACCCCAACCTGAAGAGCCACATGCCCGACGACGGCCTCCTCGTCGACTTCATACCTCGAATCGCGGTGACCGATGAGCTGCAGCGAAAGCTCCTCGTCGCCAACCCGTCGCGTCTGTATTGGAAAGAAGGATAAGCAATGGTGGATAATTCAGAGTTCGATGACATTCCGGGCACCATCGTGTTCACCGCCGAGCGGTCCCATCAAGGGTTTCATCTCAACCAGTTCTGCATGAGCCTCATGAAGCCGCAGAACCGTGAACGCTTCAAGGCCAACGAGCGCGCGTATCTCGACGAGTGGCCCATGACCGAGGCCCAGAAGCAGGCGGTGCTCGACCGCGACTACAACGCCATGATGGCCCTCGGGGGGAACGTCTACTTCCTCGCCAAGATCTTCTCCTCCGACGGGATCAGCTTTCAGACCGCGGCGGCGTCGATGACCGGCATGACGGTGGACGAGTACGCGGCCATGATGCTCGCCGGTGGTCGTTCGCCCGATGGCGTCCGCTCGATCCGCGAAGGGAACTGACCATGGCTCGCGTCACCGCAGGTCTGGCCACCAGTCACGTTCCTGCGATCGGGGCAGCGCTCGACCAGGGCAAGCAGGACTCCGACTACTGGGCCCCGGTATTCGCCGGCTACGAATGGACCAAGGCTTGGGAAGCCACTGAGCGACCCGACGTCATCGTGCTGGTCTACAACGACCACGCCTCGGCGTTCTCGCTGGAGATCATCCCCACCTTCGCGATTGGCTGCGCCGACGAGTTCCCGATCGCCGATGAGGGATTCGGACCGAGGCCCGTTCCCACCGTGATCGGACATCCGGGACTGGCGTGCCATCTCGCGCAGTCGCTGATCCTCGACGAGTTCGACATGACCGTCATCAACAAGATGGACGTCGACCACGGGCTCACCGTGCCGCTGTCGCTCGTCTTCGGCCAGCCCGACGAGTGGCCGGTGAAGGTGATCCCACTCGCGGTGAACGTCGTCCAGTATCCGCCCCCCACCGGGGACCGCTGCTTCAAGCTCGGCCAGGCCATACGCCGGGCGGTCGAGAGCTACGAGGAGGACCTGAACGTCCAGGTCTGGGGCACGGGGGGCATGAGCCACCAGCTCCAGGGCCCCCGGGCCGGCCTCATCAATCAGGAGTTCGACAACGCGTTCCTCGACAAGATGACCACCGATCCGACGTCGCTGCGCCGCATCTCGCACCTCGAGTACTTGCGTGAATCCGGCTCGGAGGGCATCGAGCTCGTGATGTGGCTCGTGATGCGCGGTGCACTCGGCGAAGCGGTGAAGGAGCTTCACCGCTTCTACCATGTACCGGCGTCCAACACCGCGGTGGGCCACCTGGTCCTCCAGCCCTCGTCCAACGATCAGTAGGAGCAACAATGCGAATCGCCCTCGCCGGTGCCGGCGCCTTCGGCATCAAGCACCTGGACGCTCTCTCACGCATCGACGACGTCGAGATCGTCTCGATCGTGAGCCGCACACTCGAGCAGGCGCAGGAGGTCGCCGCGAAGTACGGCGCCGCGCAGGCCACCACCAACCTGAAGGAGGCGCTCGACTCCCCGCGGGTCGACGCGGTGATCTTGTGCACGCCGACGCAGTTGCACGCGGACCAGACGATCGCAGCCCTGCGCGCGGGCAAGCACGTGCAGGTCGAGATCCCTCTCGCCGACAGTTGGGACGACGCACAGAAGGTCGCCGACGTCGCGGCCCAGACCGGGCTCACGTGCATGGTCGGTCACACCCGACGATTCAATCCTTCGCACCAGTGGGTTCACAACCGCATCGTCACCGGTGAACTGTCGATCCAGCAGATGGACGTGCAGACCTACTTCTTTCGCCGGTCGAACATCAACGCCCTCGGTCAACCGCGCAGCTGGGTCGACAACCTGCTCTGGCACCACGCGGCGCACACGGTGGATCTGTTCTCATACCAGTGCGGCGAGCCGATCACCAAGGCCAACGTCCTCGCGGGGCCGCCGCATCCGGAACTCCAGATACCGATGGACATGTCCATACAGCTCCAGAGCCAGTCCGGAAAGCTCTGCACGCTTTCGCTGAGCTTCAACAACGATGGACCCCTTGGGACGTTCTTTCGCTACATCTGCGACAACGGGACGTACATCGCCCGGTACGACGACCTCTTCACGGGCCGTGACGAGCAGATCGACGTCTCGAACGTCGCGGTGTCGATGGACGGAATCGAACTGCAGGACCGCGAGTTCATCGCCGCGATTCGAGAGGGCCGCGAGCCCAACTCCTCGATCGCGTCCGTGCTGGGCTGCTACGAGGTCCTCGGGAGGCTGCAGGAGCAACTCGACTCCTGAGGCCGGGCGAACCGCCAAAGCCTCACGACGGAGAACTGGTCAGGTACTCAACGACAATGTCGCCGATCATCTGACGATACATCGCCCGCCGGCTCGGCTCGACGAGATTGCGGCCGAAGTTCGCCGCGAAGGTGTAGCGGTTGTTGATCCGAAAGAAGCAGAAGGAGCTGATCATCATGTGCACGTCGAAGGCGTCGATGTCGCGTTGAAAGACGCCGTCGGTACGGCCGCGCCGCAGGACCTTCTCCAGCATCCTTATGATCGGGCGCTCGAGTCCGGGAAAGCCGCTCGCGGCGGTCACGAACTGGGCGTTCTGCATGTTCTCGTAACTGACGAGGCGACTGAACGTGGGATTCGCCTCGTGGCGATCGAACGTGAACTCCGCCAGCATTCGAATCGCCGTCACGGGATCAAGGTTCTCCACGTCGACGTTCTGTTCGGTCACGCGGATGTCCTCGTAGGCCTTCTCCAGGGCCGCGACGTAGAGCCGCTCTTTCGATCCGAAGTAGTAGTAGATCATTCGCTTCGTCGTTCGAGTTTGCGCCGCAATGTCATCAACTCTCGCGCCGGCAAATCCCCGCTTGGCGAACTCCTCTGTCGCTACGGTCAGGATCTCGAACTTCGTGCGTTCGGGGTCACGCTGACGATGCCCATCTCTGGCGGACTTGGCCTCCTCGATCGTCATGGCGCTCCTTCTTGGTCTTCATGTCCAGCGCGTTACCAATGCATCAGCCATTCCGCACCACCTGCATCGATGATCTACCGCTCCGCGTCAGGATTTGACAAATCATCGAACTTCATGTGAACAAAAGCCCAAAAGAGGAAGTAACTAACTAGAACAACCAACAAATTAGTCGCAATTCGAGTCCTTGGAAGGATGACCTACGTCACAATCGGGGCGAACGCTCCTCGCCCAGGAAGCCCCACTACGCCGCAAGGCAATGCGCTCCATGACGAAGAATGCCCCCTCTCACCCATGGACTGGGGAGAGGGGGCATTTCGCGACGTCAGGAGATCAAGCCTCGTCGCCTTCGGCAAGTATCCCGTAAAGTGCCCGGCGCGTCTCCACGAGAATTGCCGTGGCCCTCGCGACCTGAGCCGGTGATCCGGCCATCAAGACCTGTCGGGCGGCCATGCCAACCTGACGGGCGGTGCCGATGAGCTCGCGAGCGGGGCCGCTGGCTCCGGCGTCCGCACTCTCCCACGGCTTGCCCAGCTGCTCGCGCTGGTCGTCGACCAGTTCCCTGCCGGCCTTCGTGAGTCCGTACGTGCGGCCACTTCCGGTCGCACTGACCTCGACCAACCCCTCGTCCTCGAGTTGCTGGAGCACGGGGTAGATCGAACCTGGGCTCGGTCGCCACGACTCATTCGAGCGCTCGGTGAGCTCTTGGATGAGTTGGTACCCATTGCGGGGCTGCTCTTCGAGCAGGACCAGAACGGCAGCGCGGACATCGCCGCGACGCTGACGACGCCCTTCACGGCGGAAGGGCCCTCCCCTCGAGTGGCCATCATGGCCTACGTGATCGTGTCCCGGACCACCGCGGCGTCGGCGACCTCCCGAACGATCGGGGCGGCCTGCACGTTGATTGTTGTTTTCGTTGAACATTGAGTTCCTCCAAAGATGTGTATATGTATTTTCCACGTACTATAACGATATATCGTTACTGTTCACTTGTCAAGTAGTTTTCTTAAGATCTACAGGTTTCAGCGCTCCAGGCCGCGAAAGCAGGGCGACCAGCCCCGGTCGCCGTTTCCAGCGGCCTGCCCCGTGACGAAGTGCCGCTCGTCGAGCGCGGAGAAGGTCCCGACCAACGAGGAACCTTCAGCAACTCCGCCCGCGCGAAATCGTGACCACTTTTCAGATACGTGGGGTCACCACGTGGTTGAGCGCCTCCGAGACGATTTCGTTTTCGAGCGCGACGAACTCCGAAGACGGCTCGGTGCCGACTTCTTGCGCGAGAAACGTCCGGTAGGCCTGGAATGCCCGAAGGGCGTCGACGCGTCGCCCGGATTCTGCGAGAGCTCGTATCAACAGGGAACGCGGTCGGTCTCGAAACGGGTGCTTCGAGATCATCGGCTCGAGGTACGCCACCGCCTCGGCGAACTCGTGCTGCGCCAGGAGCAATTCGGCCAGGTGCTCAACGGCGCCCGAGCGCAACTCCTCGAGGCGACGCGACTCGGCCATGGCCCAGAGCTCGTGCGAGAACTCGGCGTAGGCCTCGCCTCGCCAGAGCCCGAGGGCGCTCTTGTAGAGGGAGATCGCGGCCCAAGCGTCCCTCGCCCGGGCGATCCGGATCACGTCTTCGAACTTTCGCGCATCGACGTCCCTGGTTCGAAGCAGATACCCCGGCGGAGCCGTCACCAGCACGTCCGAGCCGAGCGCCCGACGAAGTCGACTTATCGAGGTTCGCAGTGCACCGGGCGAGAGGCCGAGTTTGTCGGACAGTAAGTCGGACATGACCACCGAGCCGGCGTGTAGGGCGAGCAGACTCGTGAGTCGGCGCTGTTCGGCGCTGCCCAGACGAATCTGCGGCCCTTCATCTGGGATGACCCTGACGGGACCAAGCACTTGGAACTCCATAGTTCCCACCCCCGCGACGCGATTCCTCATGATATGTGCAGATTGTCCGGAACGCCAAGTGATGCGTGACTGTAACAAGGCACCGACATCATCGCGTGTGCGGTCGAATGGCCGGTAATCACAAGGAAAGAGTGAGCATGAACCTATTCTCCAGATCACTGGCCGTCAGTCCCGAGAACGCCGACGGGGGTTACGCCGTCAGTGTAGAGATCGCCGACTACATCTCCAAGAACCATGATGTCCCGGTAACCCCGTGGACCACCGTGTACGGCGCCCCTCTCGGCATCGTCACCTTCAGCTGCCGCATCGACTCGCTCGCGGCCATGGGCGCACTCGACGCGGCACTCCTGGCTGACAAGAAGTACCTGGACGTCGTGGCCACGGCCGCCGGCAAGTTGGTCGGACCGGTGCAGGACGGAATCTCGCAATTCGTCGCGATGAGCGGCGAGCCCAACCTCGCCGGAAAGTTCGCAGCCATCGTCAGCGCACAAGCCGCCGGAGGGAAGATCGCCGAGTCGATGGGCTGGGGCGTCGACATACTGAACCACGTCACCTCGGTCACCGGCGTCGGAGGATCCTTCGTGCGCGGCCTCTACGGTGACTGGGCACGCGTCTCGTGGATCGCCCTCTTCGACTCGCTCGAGGAGATCGACGCCTACGAAGCCAAGCAGTCGAGCGACGAGGCGTACATCAAGAAGGTCGACAAGGCCGGAGACCTCTTCGTCGAAGCCAGCGCCAGCCAGATCCTCCTTCGCCGACTCTCTTAGCGCAGCCCTCGAAGCGCTTCCCCCCAATCTCGCGTTGCGCCAGCGCATCATTGAGCCCGATAGGGGGACCTCGGTGATGCGCTGGCACCGCGGCGGGATCTTCGAGGCGGATCGGCTGGAAGAGACGCGCGCCGGAACGACTCTCCTAGAGGTCGTTGCCCGCGTAGGAGAGGTTGAAGCTCTTGTTGGCGAGGGGGAAGTCCGGCACGATGGTGTCGGCGAGTGCCACTGACAGCGCGGGCCAGTTGAAGAACGACGGATCGAGGGTGCGCGCCCGAGAGATCCTGCCGTTTGCCGCAAGCTCCACCCGGTGGACAATCGTGCCTCGCCAGCCCTCGACGATACCGAGGCCCGAGTGTGGTGCCTCGGCGACGGCTGCACCCTCCGACCCCACGCCCGCCGACTCGCTGAGACCTCGCACCATCGCGAGCGAAGCCCGGAACTCGTCGACGCGTTGGTCGAACCTCGCCATCACGTCGCCCCCGTTCTGGACGGAGTTGGCGAACTCATCGGGCGTCCCGTAGAAGGGATGGGTCGCGCGGGCATCGATCGCCAGGCCTGACGCTCGACTCACGACGCCGACCGTGCCGACGGCGGCGGCATCGTGAGCGGCGAGCACGGCGGTTCCCTCGAAGCGGTCCACCACCACGGTGTTCGACTTGGCGAGATGCACCACTTCGTCGAAGGCCTCGGCGATCTGCGCCAGTTGCGAGTCCGTCGGCAGGGCCCGCACGGAGGTCGCGCCCACGCTGATCGCGCCTCGAAGGAGCCGATGGCCGGTGACCGCTTCGTTGAGACGCAGCAGTCGCTCTCGAATCATCAGTGCTCGGGCGTTCGCGACGCCGTAGCTGACGTCGTTGCAGAGAGCGCCGATGTCGCCCACGTGGTTGTACATCCGCTCGAGCTCCAGCAGCATCGAGCGCAGCAGCATCGCCTCGTCGGGCACTTCGATGCCGAGCGCTTCCTCGACGGCGAGGGAGTACGCCAGGGAGTGTCCGACGGCGGTGTCGCCCGAGATCCGCGTGGCGATCTCCAGGCCCCCCTCGACGTCCGAACCCTGGAACATTCGCTCGATCCCGCGATGCACGAACCAGAGCCGGGCAGTCATCTTGAGGATCGTCTCGCCCACCACCGAGAACCGGAAGTGTCCCGGCTCGATGAGGCCCGCGTGCACCGGGCCGACGGGGATCTCGTAGACGCCCGAACCCGCCACCTCGATGAACGGATACGGTGCCGCGTCCACTTGCTGCGTCGGCATGGTTCCGGCGCTCGTGCGAAGCGGATGCCAACCCTCGGGCCAGTGCTGATGGCGCACGAGGGGGCGCAGGAACGGATGGCCCGCCGGCACGATGGCGAAGTTGTCGTGCAGTTCGCGCTCGAAGCGACTCGCGCTGAAGGAGAGGTCGCTCAGCGTCGGCACGACCGGATCACCCACGTTGAGTCGTACGACGAGTTCTCGGCGGACGTCGGGGGGTCCGCTCGTGAAGACGTAGACGACGCGCAGCGTGTGGCCGTCATCGTGACCCACTACGGCCGCCAGGCGGTGACCGGACGCGAAAAGCGACGCCGCGTTGTCGTGCAGCTCGCCGACGCCGATGTCGACCGTCGTGCGGGTCCCTACCGTCATGGGACCACGACGTGCGCCGCGCTGTGCAGCAGCGACTGAAGGGGCCACGCCACGACACCGATCAGCGCGCACACGACCAGCGCGGTGACGAGCGGGACGGCGACCGAGCGGGCGGTCGCGACCGGTCCGGCGGACGTCGAGGGAGCGGCGCCCATGAGCATCTGGCGGGCGTGGCTCGCGAAGGCGCCGAAGATCACGCCGAGGCACGCGAGGGAGATCGCCACGACCCACCACAGCCCGACATCGACCTCGGCGCGCGCCATCGAGAGTTCGCTGACGAAGAGGCTGAAGGGCGGGAAGCCCACGAGGGCCATCAACCCGAACCCGAAGATCCCCCCGAGCACCGGACGTCGGGCCAAGAGCCCGGAGATCCTCGCGATCTCGGTCGTCCCCTCGACGTGGTAGATCTCCCCCGACGACAGGAAGAGCACCGACTTCGTGATCCCGTGACCGAGGATGTGCAGCAGCACCGCGGCGATCGCGAGCGGCGTGCCCGCGGCCGCCCCGAGGGCCAGGAGACCCATGTGCTCGATGCTCGAATACGCCAGCATCCGCTTGAGATCGCGCTGGGCGATGAGCATCGCCGACGCCAGCAACAGCGACGCGATTCCCACCACGATGAAGAGGGCTCTCGGGAAGGCGGGACCCAGCGCGGCGTCCGCGATCGCCTTGAAGCGCAGCAGCGCGTAAAAGGCGACGGTCAGCAGGACCCCGGACATCAACGCGGACACCGGAGCCGGAGCCTGGCTGTGCGCGTCGGGCAGCCAACTGTGCATCGGCACGAGTCCGACCTTGGTGCCGTACCCGAGCACCAGCAGCGCGAAGGCGAGACGCATCACGTCCGGATTCAGGTGATGCGCGATGGCCATGACCGACGTCCAGTCGAGCGAGGCGCTGTGGTGGGTGCCCCCGACGTGCAGCTCGGCGAAGTAGACCAGCACGGTGCCGAGGAACGCGAGGGCGATGCCGATCGAGCAGAGGATCACGTACTTCCACGAAGCCTCGAAGGCCCCGTCGGTGCGGCGGTGGCTGACCAGGAACGTCGTGGCGATCGTTGTCGCTTCGATCGACACCCACAGCACTCCGAGGTTCGCGGTGAGTACCGCCAACAGCATGCAGGTGATGAACACCTCCATCAGGACTACGTAGTGGCGCGCGTAGCGCGGGGTCGTCACGCCCGACTCGATCTCCTGACGCAGCGTGCGCGGTGTGAAGAGCGTCGCGAGCAGGGACACCGTTCCGATCACCACGACCATGAACGAGCTCAGCGAGTCCGCGCGCAGCGCTCCGTCGAGCGCCGTCAGCGGGACGTGCGTGGTCGTGCGCACGCAGAGCGCGATGCCGACGCCCAGTACCGCGGCGCTCGAACCGGCCGTGGTCCAGCCAATCCATGGTCGCCAGCGAAACGAAGCCGCCAGGACCGTCGTGAGCAGAGGAATGAGCAGGGCGAGGATGATCAGCATCAGTCGTGCAGCGCCTTCATCTCGGCGAGCTCGTCGGTGCGCAGGTGACGCCCCATGCTCACGACAAGGAACTGCAGGACGACGACGACGAGTAGCACGTCGAGCGAGGAGCCGAGTTCCACGATGAGCGGCACGCCAGACGTCAAGAGGAAGGTCACGAGGGCGATGCCGTTGTCCACGAGAATCAGGCCAACGATCTTGGAGACGGCGCGCCGGCGGGTGACGAGCATGAAGTAGCCGACGAGCACGGTCGCGATGCCGATGGGCGTCAGGTGCGTCGCCTCGGTTGGCGCGAACGACGTCACCCGCGAACTCACGACGTAGGAGAGCACGATGAGAACCGCGGCGAACACCAACGACGCCGGCACGTTGACGAGCGGCGCCGACTCGCGCGAGTTCGGATCGAGCTGGGACACTCGGCGCAAGAGCCCCGGCACGACGATGCCCTTCACCGCAAACACTAGGAGTCCGGTGATAAGGAGCGCCCTGTCGTGTTCGTGGACCGCGAGGATGATCGCGACCGCGGAGAGGGCAATCCCCTGCAGGCTGAGCATGGCGACTATCGAGCGGACCTGGCGTCGCCACAGCGTCATGATCGCCGAGACGAGCACGGCTCCCGACGCGAGTTCTAACGCTCCGACGTACGTGGTACTCACCGGGTCACCAGTCCGGTGATGACCGCGAGCACCGAGAGCACGAAACCTCCGGCGAGGAGTTCGGGGAGGCGGAACAGGCGCAACTTGGCGCTTCGAATCTCGATGAGAGAAATCCCTAACGCCACGACTGCCGTCTTCCCAACGAGTACCACCGCGCCAAGCGCGAGTCCGACGAACGATCCACTCGTGGCGATGCCCCACGGGAAGAAGAGATTGGCGATCAAGGAGAACAGGAGCGCGAGGCGCATCGAGGCGCCGAGGGTCACGAGCGCGAGTTCCGGCCCCGCGTACTCGAGGATCATGGCCTCGTGGATCATGGTCAGTTCGAGGTGGGTGGAAGGGTTGTCCACCGGCAGCCGGCCGGTTTCAGCGATCACCACGATGACAAGCGCCACCAGCGCCAAGAGCCGCGAGGGACCCGAGACCCAGTTGGGGTGCGTCATGGTCGTAGCGATGATGGACGGCAGGTTCGACGTGCCCGACTGGATGGAGAGCGCGATCACCGCCACCAGCAGCGCCGGCTCGGCGAGAGCCCCGATGGTCATGGCCCGGCTCGCCCCCATGCCCCCGAAGGCGGTGCCCGCGTCGAGTCCCGCGAGGGCGGCGGCGACCGATCCGGTCAGCAGCAGGTACACGATGACCAGGATGTCGGCGCTCGAGCCGAGCAGCGGATGCGTCGTGACGAGCGGCGAGATGGCGATCGCGACGGTGGTAGCGGCGAAGATCACCATGGGAGCGAGCGGCAGGACCACGCTGGAGTGGCGCGCGTGGAGCCGTTCCTTCGAGAGCAGCTTTCGAAGGTCCCTCAAGGGCTGGACGATCGGCGCCCCGACGCGCCCTTCGGCACGGGCCTTGGTCTTCGCCATGAAGCCGATGAGCAACGGGCCGAGCAGGGCCACCAGCACAACCTGCAGCAACGTCGCGAGGACTGAGAACGCATTCGAGACGGCGGCGATCACGCGAGCACCACCAGTATCACGAGCAGGGCAACGAAGCCGAAGGCGAGGTAGCGATGGATGCTCCCGTTCTGCAGTCGCCTCGCGGACCTTCCGATGCGCAGGGCCGCGTCGATCATGGGGCGGTAGCCGTGTTGCTCGAGCACGTCGCTCACGCGGTTCTGGTACATGAGCGACTGCTCGTAGTACTGCGACTCGGCGACGTGGGTCACCTCGACATCGGACTGGGGACGAAGGACGTCGGCGAAGACCCGCTGCAGGGGCTCGGCGAACGACGTCGCCGTGTACTGCATGCGTGGCGTCTGCAGGTCGCGTCCGCATCCCCACGCGTCGACGCGGCGGGCGCTTCGCTGCGCGAGTCGTTGATTGACGAACCAGACGGTCGCGAGCACCAGCACCAGCCCGGCGAGCAGCAGGGCCGGCTCGATGGTGCCACGGAACCGGGAGAGGACCAATCCGCTCCCGTGCGCGACTGGTGACGCGACCGACGTCGCGAGTCCGATTCTCGCGGCACGGCTCACGAGCGGGATCAGGAGACCGGGCACCACGCCGATGACGATGCTCGGCAGCACGAGCAGCGCCATGGCCAGCTTCATCGACGGCGCGACGTCGAGCGCATTGGCGGCACCGAGCGAACGGGGCTGGCCGAGGAAGCCGATCCCGAAGGCCTTCACGAAGGCGACCGCGGTAAGTCCACCCGTCAGGGCGAGCGCCACGACGCCGAGGAGCATGATGATGAGCGTGGGCGTGCTGCGGTCGACGAAACCGTGCAGCAGGCCCTGGAGCAGCAGCCATTCGCTGGAGAACCCGCTCAAAGTCGGCACCGCCATGATCGAACAGGCGGACGCCGCGAAGAGCGCCGCGGTGACGGGCATCGCGTGGATGAGCCCACCCAGTTGATCGAGGTCGCGGGTTCCGGTGGAGCGCTCGATAGCCCCGGCGCCGAGGAACAGCGCCCCCTTGAACCCGGCGTGGGCGACGACGAGCAGTAGCGCCGCCATCATCGCGAGTTCGGCGATGCCCGGGTGCCCGGTATCGTAGAGCGCGCCGGCGGCGCCGACACCAATCAATACGAGCCCCAGTATGTCGATCGTGGAATACGCGAGGAGTCGCTTTATGTCGGTGCTCGTCGTCGCGTGCAGCGCCCCGTAGAGGGCCGAGACGGCGCCGAGGGCCGCGACGGCGACCCACCACCAGACGGTCCCGCCGTGGAGCAGGTCCGCGCCGACCCGGATGATGCCGTAGACGCCCATCGCGACCATGGAGCTGGACATCAGCGCCGACACCGGGCTTGGCGCTTCAGGGTGGGCCTTCGGCAACCAGACGTGCAGCGGCACCGCACCCGCCTTCGACGCGAACCCCAGGAGCGCGAGCACGAACGCGAAGGATCGCACGGTCGAAGAAAGGGCCAGCGAGTGGGACTTGATGTCGGCGAACGTCTGACCCCCGCCGTGAACCGTCAAGAGCAGCAGTCCGAAGAGTATCGACGCCGCCCCCAATTGGGTCATCACCCCGTACCAGAGCGCGGCGCTTCGCGCCTCACGACTGTGCAGCTGGTCGGTGAGGATCAACAGCATCGAACTGAGCGCCATCAGTTCCCAGCAGAACATCAGGCTCACGATGCTCGAGGCGACGGGAACGGCGATCAGCGTCAGGATGAAGATCATCAAGAGCGACATGGCGGTGCGTGACCGTAGCTCGCCCTTGGCGTAGCCAATGCAGTAGATGCAGGCGGCGAAGCCCACAAAGGAACTAGCCAAGATGAACAGCGCGCCGAGCGGATCGAGTGAGAGCGACAGCCCGATCATCGGCATCAGCTTGGTGGTATGGAACGACTCGACGGTTCCGGTGACCAGGACCCGCATCGCCGCGCTGAAGGCCAGCGCGCAGCCGATCCCTCCCAGACTCACCGACACCGGTACGCGGTAGCGGCGCGGCAGCGATGCTGCGACGGCCGCCAAGACGCAGGCTCCGAGACCAAGTAGCAGCAGGATCATCGCTAACGCCCGGTCAACGTTCGAAGCGCCTGCACGATCTGCGTGGGGTGCGGCGGGCACCCAGGAATGAGCACGTCGGGCGTGACCACTTCATCGAGCGTCGCGGCGACGCCCAGGGCGCCCTTGAAGATTCCACCATTGACAGCGCAGTCACCGCACGCGACGATCACGCTCGGCCGCGGCAGCGCCGCAAGTGTCTGTTGCAACGGACCCATCATGTTGTGCGTCACGACCCCGGTCACCAGCAGCCCGTCGGCGTGGCGGGGTGACGCCACCAGTCGTGCCCCGAACTGACCCGCGTCATAGTTGGGACCGAGTGCCGAGGTGATCTCCGCCTCGCACCCGTTGCAGGAGCCCGCGTCAACGTGCCGTAACTGCAATGAGCCGCGAAGGTGAACACCATCAACGGTTGGGGGCCGATCCTCGAGTCCGTCCGTGACCGGCTTGCTGAGGAGCGAGCGGAACGCGGAGAGCGAACGCGAGCGTCGTGCGTGCTTCATCGGGGCGCTTCGAGGTGTTCGAGGGTCTGGCGCGTTCGCCCGAGCGTCGACGCGAGGACCGCCCGCGCCGAAGTGAGGAACTCGCCCACTGAAGGGTCAGTGACCTGGTACGTCACGCCGTTGCCCTTGCGGCTGGAGACGACCAGGCCGGTGTGCTTCAAGACGTTGAGGTGCTGAGACAACGACGAGGGCTCGACGCCGATCTCCGAGAGCAGGACGCTCACCGGCTTCTCGCCTGCGACGAGCAATTCAAGAATCCTTATGCGCACTGGATGTCCCAGCGAACGAAAGAGCTCGGCCTTGGCGACGTAGAGGGGCTGGTCGGTTCGAGTTTCGTCCACAGAGCAATACTATCTATGACTTTAGCAATTCTGCAATTACTAAATCGTATGTCTACCGCCCTTCCCCCCGTGGACCTCTGAATGACTGACCAGATTCCTCTCCTCGAACTCGCCGGACGGTCCCGACGAGAACCCCCACGACGCGCGGTCTTCACCCCCAAACTCATACGAGTCCTGCTTTGCTCGTGACGAGGTGACTGTAGATTAAGGCTGTTCCAGCAAGAATTCGAAGCAGCGAGCGTTTTGTGTTCGCGAGAGAAGTCACAGGGAGACGCCAACGTGTTCAAGATCGACTGGAAGTTCATCCCGGTGGGCGCGCTCGTCGCCTCGCTCGGACTCGCCGCGTGCGGCGCGCAGGCCACGCTCAACCAAGCGCTCTCATCGGTCGATGCGTCGCCGTACCTGCAGATGCACGTCACCGCGAGCGTCTCGGGCTCCGGGTCGGGCGTCACCCAGGCCCAGCAAGTACTCTCGCTGCTTTCGTACGACGTCTCCGAAGTGAGCACGACCGGCTCGCCACTCTCAAGCTCTGGCTCCAAGATCGACTCCGAGGTCAAGGTCGACGTTGGCACCCAGAGTCTGGTTGACCTGCGTGAAGTCGGAACCAATCTGTACGTGTACGTCGACGTGAACGCGCTCGCGAAGATTCCCGGCGCCAACGTGTCCTCGCAGGAACTGTCGACGCTCCAGCTCATCCTCGGTGGACGTTGGTTCGAGATCTCGGAGAGTCTCCTCAGCTCCTACGCGAAGACTCCCAAGCCGGACCCCGCCAAAGTCGCCCAGGATCAGGCTGAAGTCCAGCAGCTCATCAAGAGTCTGACCAAGGTCATCGAGGCGACGAAGTACACGACCCTTCCCAACGGCGGCTTCTCCCAGACCGGCAAGCTTGCGACGATAGCCGCGGCACTTCTGCCGACGATCGATCAGATAAGTGGTCGCCAGTTGAGCTCAAGTCCGGTTCCCGGTACGTACAAGATAGCCGTGACGCTCTCCGGGACGACCGCCACCGGTGGCTCGATCCAGATCACCGCCCCCAACGGCACTGCGGGCAACGAAACGGTCGGGCTCAAGGCCACGATCGCCCACCAGACGCTCAGCGTCGACGCTCCCACTGGCGCCACCGTGATCACGCCCCAGCTCTTGAAGGGGCTCGAGGGGCAGTTGCCGTCCGCTTCGACCTCCTCGATAGCTTCAGCCGTTTGAGCGCCAACTGACCGAAAGGGCGAAGTCCACCTTTGGAGTTGAGACCGAGCGCCAAGCGCCGGCTCGAGGATTCCCACCAACGATTTCGCTGAATCTCGTGATCTCGAAAGATTGACCGGCTCGTCCCTCGTTTCTCACCCATCTAGTGCGCGAGTCCGCCGTTCTTCGTCACTGGCCCCTCGAACGACCAGGGGAAATCAATCCACCGGTCCGTCTTCTTCCATGAGTAGTCGGGGGTGATCACCGAGCGCGGCTTCTCGTAGAGCACGGCCGAGCGAACCTCGCGCACCGATTCGGCGCAGAACTCTGTCACCATCTTCAAGGTGTGCCCGGAGTCCGCCACGTCATCGGCGATGAGCACGACCGCTCCCGAGAGGTCCACCTTGTTGGGCACCGGCGGCAGCACGACCGGCATCGCGAGGCGCTCGTTGATCCCGGTGTAGAACTCGACGCTCATCATGAAGGCGTTCTTCACCCCGAGCGCGTAGCCGAGCCCCGCGCCGAGGAAGAAACCGCCTCTCGCGATCGAAAGGACGATGTCGGGTGCGAAGCCCGAGTCGCAGATCTGCTGGGCCAGTTCGCGAGTCGCTCGTCCGAAGTCGTCGTACGTCAGTCGTTCTCGGTCGGTCATGGTTATAGAAGGTAGACGATGCGCTCGAAACCGTTGTTGAAACTTCGGTCAACTCGAACCGGGGCCTTCGGTGGCGCTCTCCGGGAAGCGGACTCTCCCCTCGGAACCACGGCGCCGTGCCGATTCAGCCCAACGAGGAGACACCCTCGAGTTGTTCGTCAAAGCTCTGATCCGCCACTACAACGCAGTTGCGACCCGAGGACTTCGCTTCAAAGAGCGCCGCGTCGGCCCGCTTCACGATCTCGTCAACGCAGAGCGAAGAGCCCGGTGCCCACATCGCCACCCCGCCGCTCACCGTCACCACCGGCGGCGTGGTCGGCTTGAAGTCATGGGGTATCGCCAACTTGGCGACCGCGTTGCGGATGCGTTCGGCGGCGATAACGGCGTCATCTCCACGACACTCGGGCAGGAGCAGCAGGAATTCCTCGCCCCCGTAGCGGTAGACGCTCTCGCCCAGGCGCACGGTGCGGTCGAAGGACTTGGCGACGCGTCGCAGCACGTCGTCGCCCGCGAAGTGACCGTAGTGGTCGTTGTAGAGCTTGAAGAAGTCGAAGTCGAACAGCGCCACGCCGTAGCTTCGTCCGGTGCGCTGCGCTCTCGCGTGGGCGCTCACCAGATCCTCCTCCATACGTCGGCGGTTGCCCAGGCCCGTGAGCGCGTCGGTGAGCGAAAGTCGCGTTGCCTCGGCGTTCGCGAGCTCGAGCTGGGCGCTCACCTCCACCAACTGACGGTGAAGGGTGGTGACGCGCTCGGCGGCGACCAGCCGCGACTGCACGGCGAACGGATCGACCGGCTTGGTGAGGTAGTCGTCGGCGCCCGCCCCCATGCCCTCAAGGACCTGCTCCTGGTTCGCCAACGACGTGATCAGCACCACGTAGATGTAGCGTCCGCTCAGCTCGTCGCGCACCCTGCGGCACAACTCGGGACCGTCGAGGCCCGGCATCATCCAGTCGGTGAGCAGGACGTCGACCCCCTCGGAGATCAGGTACTCCCACGCGCTCGACCCATCGGTGGCGATGAGGCACTCGTGCCCCAGCTTCGTCGCCATCGCCTTCAGGACGAGGCGACTGGTGACGTCGTCGTCGGCGATGAGGATCCGCATCTCAAGCGCTCGGTTCCAACAGGAGATTCAGTGCGCCGCGCACGCGCATGAACTCGGTGTCGAAGTCCGGCACGAGCAGCGCGGCCCCGCCGAGTTCGCCAGCGCGGCCCCGCTGTTCCATCTGCGCGCAGACACTCGCCAATCCGACAGCTCCGATATTGGCGCTCGCGCCGCGGAGCGTGTGGGCGCAGCGTTCGACGGCCGGGCCGTCGCCGTCGGCGATCGCCCGCTCGATCTCAGCGCGGCTGCCTTCCGTCTGAGTGAGGAACTGCTCGACGATCTCACCGAGCACCGCGCCGTCGCCGTCGTCCAGACTTCGCAGCAGGTCGATCTGGGACCCGTCGAGCGCCTCGATCGATCCCTCGACTGGGGTGACTTCATTGCGGACCGGCTCGTCCTCCACGGACTTCTGCATCGTCACCCAACGGGTGAGGATGTCGGCGATCGCGTCGAGGCGCACCGGCTTGGTGATGTAGTCGTCCATCCCCGCGGCGAGGCAGATCTCGCGGTCCCCGTCCATGGCGGCCGCCGTCATCGCGATGATCGGCGTACGCCGGGACGCCCCTTCGATCCGTCGGATCTCGATCGTGGCCTCGTAACCGTCCATCTCGGGCATCTGGCAGTCCATGAGGATCGCGTCGTATCGCTCGCGCTTCACCGCGGCGACCGCCTCGCCACCATGGCTGGCGATGCGGAACTCGAAACCCAACTTCGACAGGACCTTGGAACCGACGAGTTGATTCATCTTGTTGTCCTCGACGAGCAGTATCAATCCATTCACTTCCGCATTCTCCAATTCGTTGGTCTCGTCGGCCTTCACTGGTGCGTGGACTGCTCCGTCGACCAGGCTGGTGATCAGAAGGTCGAACAGCTCGGACTGGCGCACGGGCTTCGTGAGACTTCCGGCGAATCCTCGCACGTGCGACTCCGCCGCACCCAGCAGGTCTCCCGAAGAGCTCAGCAGGAACAGGAGCATCTCCTTGGTGGCGGGGTCCGACTTCAGGTGACCCGCCAGCTCGACACCGTCCATGCCGGGCATGTTCAGGTCCAGGATGCCGAGGTCAAACGCCTCGCCCCGCTCCGCCGCGGAGGCGGCGAGGCCCAGCGCCTGATAGGCGTCGACAGCTTCGGCCGCCTCCACGCCCCACGAGAGCATCTGCTGGCTGAGGATCATCCGGTTCGTGGCGTTGTCGTCGACAATGAGTGCACGCAGCCCTGACAGCGATCCGACACCAACGGCCGTCCCTTGGAGGTTGGCGCTCCCGGTACGGCGGAGGGAGAGGTCGAACCAGAACGTCGATCCATCACCCGGCGCGCTCCTCAGGCCCATCGAACCTCCCATGAGCTCGACGAGCTGACGGCAGATGGCGAGCCCGAGACCCGTTCCGCCGAACCGCCGGGTCGTCGATGAATCAGCCTGGGCGAACGCATTGAACAGTCGATCCTGGTCGCTCGCCGCGATGCCGATGCCCATGTCGATCACGTCAAAGCGCAGTGCCACACGATCGAACTTCTCGTCGAGCACCGAGACGCGAATGACCACCTCTCCTTCGGAGGTGAACTTCACCGCGTTCGAGCCGAGGTTGAGCAGTACTTGCTGGATCCGCACGCCGTCACCCATCAATTCGAGGGGAACGTCGGGGTGGACGTCGACCAGGAGCTCGATTCCCTTGCTACTGGCGGCGGGAGCGAGGATGCGTCCGACGTCGTCGGCCACCCGCGAGACGTTGAAGGCGACCTCCTCGACCTCCAGTTTCCCGGCTTCGATCTTCGAGAAGTCCAGGATGTCGTTGATAATGACCAGCAGATTCTCGGCCGACACCTTCACTCCTGACGCGAGTTCGTGCTGGTCCCGGCTGAGATTGGTCTCGAGCAGCAGTTCCGTGAGCCCGATCACGCCGTTCATGGGGGTGCGGATCTCGTGGCTCATCGTCGAGAGGAACTCCGACTTGGCCTTGGACGCCAGCAACGCGCCGTCGCGGGCGGCGGCCAGATCCTCGGCGGCTTGGCGCGCTTCGGTCACGTCGCCTCCGTTGAGCACGTAGCCACGTACCGATGGGTCATCGAGCAGGTTCGTCGCGGTCCAGGCGATCGTTCGCCACGCCCCGTTGTGGTGGCGCATCCGGGTCTCGAACACCGCCGTCTCGGTGTTCGCGTCCGCGAGCGTGCTCAACCGGGCAATCATCTCCTTGGCGTCGTCAGGATGGGCGATGTGGGCGATCGACCTGGCTTGAAGCTCCTCGGGTGCGAAGCCCAGCACGCGCTGGGACGAGGGAGTCGTGAAGGCCACGTTGAAGTCGGCCTCGGTGACGACGATGAGGTCCCACGCGTTGTCGATGAGCGAACGGAACCGCGCGGAGTTCAACGCCTGGGCCTGGCGCACGCTCAACACGAGTCGAACACCGGCGACCAGGAGCGTCGCGCTCGCGAGTCCCAGGGCAGGCCTGCCCATCTTCCCGAAGCTCGCGACGAAGAGTATGGCCATGCCGGCGAGACCGCCGACCGCCGGCATGACGAATCCGGCGGTCCTCTGGGCGCTGGCCTTCTCCGCCTTGGCGGTCTTCGTGGTGCCAACCGGCTCCACGTTCGAGGGCAGGACCCATACGGCGATCGCGAGCAACAACAGCGATATCGGCCACGCCACCGAGTTGGTGACGTACCCAATCTTGCTGTTGGGCTGGAAGAGGTTGAACAGGTCGCCCGCCGCGTTGGACGCCACCGCCACGCTCGCGATGGCGAAGAAACGACGGTACGCCTCAGGAAGGACCGCCAGCGAACCCAGTGCGAGGGCGAGCAGCAAGAAGTCCCCGATGGGGTACGACATGTTGGTCGCGGTCGACAGGACGCTGCCGTGGGTCGTTCGAACCAGGGTGTTGAAGAAGAAGGCCGCCGAGAGCGAGGCGACACC
>Ga0182014_10000114_pt1 | contig 89126 bp, 58 predicted proteins | sample 612S2DmetaG_FD_120489 | JGI IMG/M metagenome (GOLD analysis project Ga0182014, IMG submission 120489) | Permafrost microbial communities from Stordalen Mire, Sweden - 612S2D metaG | ecosystem: Environmental > Terrestrial > Soil > Wetlands > Permafrost | place: Sweden: Stordalen | collected...
CCGACGCCAGCCTTTTCAGACTGGCGGTAATAAGTCTTTACAACGACTTAACAGGTCTTAGGTGGCTGCGTAAGTACTTCAAAGGTCGTCAAAGACACACTCTTCTTGGGCTGGAATCTTGGGCTGGGACTCGACCGCTCTAAAGCAAATCGACGAATGGAAAACTGCGACCCGAATCAGTGCCGCTATGCCTGCTTGAAATCGAGAACCCTCGTGTTCCGCCGACTGTCGACGACAGGCGTATTTTGCCGCGATTGGCGGCCGATCAATCCAAGAAGCCGGGTTCCTCTCGACACGACGAGATTCAGTTAATGAGCGACTCGGCGTATTTTCTGAGCACCCGAGTAAACACTCCTGGGGGAATGTCTTCAAAATTGACTTCGTTCATAACCATGTCGCTCCCGGTTCGTTTATCCGACGCTCTCTGAGCCGGGCGTATGTGTGGGGAAGGTTCAAGGTGCCGAAGTCGAAGGCATCGAAGGCCCCGGTTCCCATGCATCCTCTCCTGGCGGGGTTTCTTCTCGCATGGCGCACAAGACGCCTTTCGGCAAGGACACCGACTTCGTGTTTCCGAACGTCAGGCTCAAGGGCAAGAAGCCTCTGTCCGCGTCCATCATGGTGCAGAAGTACCTGAGGCCGGCGGCGGTGAAAGCGGGCGTGATCAAGGAAGGGGAGAAGGTGCGTTTCGGCTTTCACAACTTCCGGCACGCGCTCGCAACGGCGCTGGTGAAGCTAAAAGTGGATGCGGAGACGGTGCAGGGGATGCTACGTCACGAGGACTTTGGGACGACTATGCAGCTCTACGCACAATCGGACATGGAGTCGATGCGCGAGGCAGAGGGGAAGTTCCTGGAGCAGCTATTGGGCGACAGGATTCACCTGCTCACGGAGAGGGTTCAGTGAGAAATCGTGGGTAGAATCTCCGAATCGTGGGTTGGTCTCACTTTCGTACTAGTGGCTTGTCGCGAAGCAACCATTACTAGCTTTTCAGTCGGCTCGCAAGCTCAGCGGTTACAGCAACGCTCACTCAGCCCACGCTCCGCCCATTCAGTGGAACTACTCTGACCTCACCCGCGGCGGCTGCAGTAACGAACTCATTGCGACAAGCCACTAGAGCTGATTTAAGAAATGCCTTTCCGCTTGGAAGGCGCGTCCCTCAGGGGCTAAAGCCCGCATTCTTCCAAGCCCGGCACGGCACGGCTGAACAGCTTGCGGAAAAATGGGATGTTTTTCTCGTTCCATCTTTCCGTGAGTTGTTTTTCCGTGCGCTATCAGGCCCCGATTGCGTGTTCTCCGGCCATTTCTTCGACCGGTGAACGCACTCCTCCCGGGGCACTACGCTGGTTGCAGCAGCAGACGCTGCATCCGTCGCAGGTTCAAGGCCGCCGCTGCCAACTGGAACATCCACTCCACCCACCGTCGCCCGCGAAACTTCATCTGCCGCATTCCCGCCACGTGTTTGATCCAGCCGAAGACTTGCTCCACTCGTTTTCGTTTCTTCTGACTTTGCTCAAACCCTGGATCTTCCCGCTCCTCCGCCCGCAGCCAGTTTCGGCCAGTGTGGCGACTCGACCGCGTACTCGGCCACGTGCGGCACCACCTGTCGCGCCCGCAACCCGGCGATGAAACGCTCTTCCTGATATCCCTTGTCCGCTCCCAGCGTGATCTTCCGCTTCCCGTCGCTGACCTGCTCCAGCATCGCCAACCCCGCCTCCCGCTCCGCCTTGGTGCTCGACTGCGTCACGCAGGCCGCCACCACCAGCCCATTCCGGTTCTCCGTGATCACATGCCCCAAATAACTCGGCCGCGATTCCGCCGCCTGGCTCCGCCGGAACAATCGCGCCTCCGGGTCGGTCTTCGACTCGTGCGTGTCGCACAGCAGCTTTCGTCCGCGCGCTCCCGTACCCCGTTGCGGCGGATCCGGCTTCTTCTCAAAACTGCGCCGACTCGCCCACGCTTCGAGCAGCGTTCCATCCACCGTGAAATGCTCGTCGCTCAGCAACGCCGCTCCCCGCGCCTGCTTCAGCACCGCCGCAAAAAACTTCTGCGCCACTTCGCCGGCAATCAGCCGCTCCCGGTTCTCGGTGAACACAGTCACGTCCCACACCTCGTCGTCCATCTCCAGCCCCACGAACCAGCGGAACAGCAAGTTGTAGTTCATCTCCTCCATCAACATCCGTTCGCTCCGCCGCGAGTACAGCACTTGCAGCAACAGCGCTCGCAGCAGCCTCTCGGGCGCAATCGACCGCCGTCCCCCCGCCGCATACAGCGCGTCGAACTCGGCCGATAACTCCCGCAACGCCGCATCGGTCATGGTCCGAATCTGCCGCAGCGGATGATCGGCTGCAATCCGCTGCTCCGCACTCACGTAGCTGAATACCGCTCCCTGCTGTTCGTCGTTTCCTCGCATCCCTATTTCTTATCAGCTTTCGCTGTGCATCTCTCGTTCGAAATGCGATCCCCCAACGACTTTTTCCGCAAGCTGTGAAGCCGTGCCGTGCCCTACTCAAAACCGATTTATGAAACCAGTCCTAATGCGCACTTTTGCACAATCACATGCTCACACTCACATGCCTAATGACGGCGGTGCCGCGCTCTCCTCAGAACCAAACTGTTCGTTGGGCTTGCCGCTCATCGTAAATACGATGGTTGCGCCATTGGCGATGTCGGCGTGGTTGAACCACACTTTACGATGCGGCTTGCCGTTGAAGGTGACGGACTGGATATACGCGTCGTCCGGAGAATTCCGTTTCGCTTCGACTACAAGTTTCTTGCCGTTGCTAAGTTCGACCTCCGCCCGATCGAACAGAGGCGTACCGAAAACATAGTTGCCACTAACGGGATCGACCGCGTAGAAGCCGAGCGCGCTGATCACGTACCAGGCGGACATTTGCCCGCAGTCTTCGTTGCCGGCCAAGCCGTCGGGTTGATCGTCGTATTCCAGGTCTAGTAGTTGACGCACATGGGCCTGGGTCTTGTGCGCGACCCCGGCGTAGCTGTATAGATACGCCATGTGATGGCAAGGTTCGTTGCCATGTGCGTACTGGCCGACCATCCCAGCGATGTCGAGCGGGGCGTCGGGGGGAAGCTGAGAGCTGACGGTGAATAGGCCATCCAACTTCTCGATAAACTTCTTGCGTCCGCCGAAAAGCTTAATCAAACCCGCCGGGTCGTGCTGGACGGTGAACGTGGTCTGCCAAGGATCTGACTCAGTATAGTCGCGCCACTTTTTGGAATAGCCCATCTCGGTCGGATCGAATGGATCCGTCCATTCGCCATTCTCGAACCGCGGTCGCATAAAGCCGGTACTGGAATCGAACAGGTTCTTGTAGTTCTTGGCGCGTTCGATGAGAAGTTTTTGGTCGTCCAGTTCGCCGACGGCCTGGGCAACCTGAGCCACCGCCCAGTCGTCATAAGAGTATTCCATGGTCTTGCTGACCGCTTCTTCTTCCTTGTCGCTGGGAATGTATCCCAATTTGCGGTAGTAACCGAGGCCCCGGTAATCGTCGACCATGGCCCGCTTTTTGAGCGCGGGATAAATTTGGCTGAAGTCGATTCCTTGGAAGCCCTTGGAATGGGCTTCAGCATACACGGAACTCGCATGGTAGCCGGTCATGCAGAACGTTTCCTTTCCCTGTAAGGGCCAGATCGGAACTCCATCTGGGCTTTCCTGGGCCATGCGAATGAGGCAGTTGACAAAGTCGGGCACGCGGTCGCTCTGGAACAGCGTGTACATCGGATGCGTCGCGCGAAATGTATCCCACAAAGAAAACGTACTGTAGTTGTGGAGCCCTGCCGGAAGCTGATGAACCCTCCCATCCATTCCGCGGTATTTCCCATCGGCGTCGTCCATCAGAGTCGGGGCAACCATCATGTGATAGAGGGATGTGTAGAAGATCCGCTTGTGCCGCGCGTTCGAAGTTTCGATTCGAATACGGGAAAGGTTCTTGTTCCAGGCAACGTGGGCCGCATGGCGTACCTGGTCAAAGTCCCAACCTGGAATCTCCGCCTCTAGGTTCTTCCGCGCGGCTTCTTCACTCACACTGGAAATACCGGTTTTGACCATGATGACTTCGCCTTCCGTTGTCTGGAAATGCGCTAAACATTTCAGAGACGCACCCTTAGCTTCCCGCAAGTTTGCATCGAGGCGTTGGTTGCCCGAGACGATTTCCGAAGACGCGAAAGGCTTGGAGAACTCCATGGCAAAATAAATCTCGCGTCCGGGGGCCCAGCCTTGGACGCTCCTCCCGCCGATAATCTTGTCATTCCCGACAACCTTCAAACTAGCCCACAGAATCTGATAGTTTGCGAATGCGTGAACCAGATCGAGGATGAAGTGGCTGCTGTCGCTTTTGGGAAACGTGTAGCGATGGATGCCGGCGCGCTCAGTGGTGCTCAATTCCGCGCGGATGTTGTAATCGCGCAACAATACCGAGTAGTATCCCGGCTCGGCTATCTCTTCTTCGTGGCTGAAGCGCGACCGATAGCCTTCCCCGGGATTTTGCCGCAGACCGGGAACCGTTTTCGCCGGGCCGGTGCCGGGCATCAGCAGAAAATCCATCATGTCGGAGTTGCCCGTACCGCTCAGATGCGTATGGCTGAAGCCCATAATGGAGCTGTCTGAATAGTGATAGCCGGAACACCAATCCCAGCCTTCGTTGTAGGTATCGGGGCTAAGTTGCACCATGCCAAAGGGAACAGTGGCACCAGGATAAGTGTGCCCATGACCGCCGGTGCCTATCGCGATCTTCACGTTCCTGGTCACATCCTCTTGTCGAATGGACCCTGCGGGGGAGGAGGACAGAGCTAGTAGGGTTTTTGCCGACACTGCGCGCGAAGCGAACAGACGGGAAACGGGAAGGGCTGACAAGGCAGCCATAAAGCTACGTCGCGATATCATTTTGTTCCACCTTAAGAAAAAACGGAAGTTGCAGAGTTGCGGCGGACGCCCTCGTAAGCCCGGCAGTTGCTCGCCGCATGGGCAGACTGCGGACGACCTCACAGACAACCAATCTTAGCCTCCGCCCTGCTGGACCGGTCTGTAACGATTTCAAAGAAATCTCTGAGGAAAGCAGCACCCGGCAACTTTTCCCTGACAGTACCATTCCCGCTTCTGCGCCTGCATGATGCTCGACTCATAAAAGTCCTTAGAATCCTTACAGAAGTTGTATTTGAAAAGCTCGTACCATGGAGAAGGCGTTTGCACCCGTCTGCACCGTGGTTGTCCGGGCAAAAGCACACGCCGGTTCCTCAGGAGAAGGCCCCGTGACGATATCAAGACGCATCTTCCTCAAGGGAGGCGCTACAGCGGCAACGTTGGCTGCCTTGCCGTTAGCCTTGTCGGCTTCAGAAGAGATCGCAACCCAGGAAGGCTCAGTCGAAGGATTGCGTTTCCGGCGCACCGCTAACCATATCGAGGTGCTGGGACGCAACGGCATTGAAGTTGGTTTTATCCTGGACGGGAAGTGGCTGAAAGGCATTCGTGCCGTGTCCCTGGATGGCAAGCCGTTACGCAATGTCAACGAGTGCATCTGGCCGGAGATTGCGACTCCCTACGGCGCCGAGGTGTGCGGTCTCGAGTTCCAGGACGTGCGGGCGGAGGCGGGCGCAATCGTCATTTCGACGCGGCCCTACTATCGCGTGATCCACCGCATGGAGTGGACCGAGCACGCCATGCATCCGCTGACCAACACCACATCGTGGTCCAAGGAACCTTCGAGCCCGGAGGGCAGCCGCTTCGATTGGATTCTCCGCGAAGTCAATGAGTCTTATGACGGCATTCCCTACGCGGGTTTCTCTTATGCATTTCACTATGAAGGCCCCCATCATCCGATTTATCAGATCGAAGACAAGGCGACATGGGAACTGGGTGGCAACATTGCGGGCAATGGATTCATCATGCGCGGCGGCGGCGAGCCACACGCGCGTTTCGAGCAAAACACAACGTACTATTCAGGCTGGGATCTGCCCGGCATCGCCAACCCACACGTTTTTCAGCACAAGCCTCTGTACACGCAGATGCAAGGCTTCACGTTTCAGTACGATGCCAGCCAGGTTCTCTTGACGGTGCATGACCACCCATCGCACGTTCGCTCGCTATTCCAGAGGCAAGCCGGGCAACCTGCGCTGCTACACTTCAATCAATACTGCTTCGATCTGACCGAGCGGCACACCACCCCGGCCCGGGAAATACTAGTCGGCGCACGCAAGGATCCGAGCCAAACAACCCTTGCCAACCATTATTTACGGGTGCGCGATTTTCTGCAGGATCGGCATCGTAAGTATTACGGCTTGAAGTATGACAAGGCGCGACCCGTTTCTCATATGGAAGCCAATGGGCTGGCGCAAATGGAGAAGTTCAAGCCCGTCCTCGACCAGTTGAAAAAATGGGGAATCAACCGTGCCTTCATCATGCCGATCTGGCGCAGCCCGGATACGGACATCAACCCGCGTTTCGAAAAAGATCGCGATCGCTTCGGAGTATTCGGCAATCTCTGCTGTCCGCTGGAACTTGAGATTGCCGATTGCTACGGTGGCTGGGAGGGCCTCCGGGCCGTCAACCAGCATGCCGCCGCGCTGAATATGGAAACTTTCACCTGGCATGCCTCTCATTTCTCGTCCATCACGCCATTAGTTGATAAGATTCCCGACCTCTTCTGCCGCGATGTGAATGGCCAGTTCAATCGCAACAACTATGGACACGTTCTGTGGGCGGTCAACCAGCGCAGCCCGCGCTATCAGGAATACTTGATGGCTGCCTATCGCAAAGCCAAAGACTGCGGCCTGAACGGCATCTTCCACGACAGCCACTTCAATCTCGCCACCGACACTATCAATTTCCTGCACATCGACTACTACCAGGAAAACAAGCCTGTGCCGCCCGGCGAGTTCCACTACCCCTCGGACGTTCAGGGTACGGACCAAGTTCTCTCAATGCACGATACGGCGCTGCATCTGCAAAGCCGCCTGCAAAACGAGTACGGATTTTTCTATTACGTGGAGTCGGAAGGGGCTCTGGGAACTTCATGGTCTTCGCCCGACTACAAATACGTTCGCGGTAATGAATATATCTACAGCAACCTGGACTCCGGATTTGACGAGGGCGGCTTCGCGAAGTTTGACGACGATCTGGTTATGGCTTATTTCCGGGCCATGTCTGTACGGCTCACCTATCAGGTTGGCATCGAACCCAACCTCTTCCCAGCTCCCCGTTCGATCGCGCGTTGGTGGCGCCCTGAGGCCATGGTCCCTCTCAACATGGCTTTCGCCCGTGTGGAAGACCACATGGAGGAGATGTGGGTTCTGGAAGACGACTGCGGAATCGTATGGAAGGATCAAGGAACCGAAGTGCTGTTCGCCTATAAGGATTTCAACTACGCAATAAAGGATGCGGTAGACGTTCTAGACGCGATCACAAATCAGCACCATCAGGCGGAGAACAACCTGGCTGCAAAGAGGTTGGGAGTCTACCTCCTGAAAGTTGGTTAGCACCGCGCGTAGCCCTTGGTTTCTGCTACTTCGTCCAGAGGGAGATCATCGTAATGTTCGTTGACGAAAACGGCTGGATTACGAAACTCAATGTGCTGATCCTCTGCTTAACGATCCTCTGCGGGGCTTCGGTAGCATCGGCGCAGATTGTTCCCCACCCCAGCGATGAGGTCGAAAAACGTGCGGATTCCCTCCTTCGCTCCATGACGATCGAAGAGAAAATCACACTCCTCGGCGGAACGGAGGGACTGAACACTTCGCCCCTACCTAGACTGCATCTGCCCGCGCTCCGCATGTCGGACGGACCGGTCGGCGTCCATGACTACGGCCCCACCACGGCCTATCCGGCGGGCATCGCTCTGGCCGCTTCCTGGGATACCGACTTGGCTCGTCGCGTGGGAGAAAGCATGGGTGACGACGCCCGGGCGCGAGGCGTCCATTTCATACTCGGCCCCGGCCTGAACATCTACCGTGCTCCCATGGCAGGCCGCAATTTTGAATACCTGGGAGAAGACCCTTATCTAGCTTCGCGAATCGTAGTCCCCTTAGTGGAAGGGATTCAGGGCCGGGGAGTCATTGCCACCATCAAACATTTTGCCGGCAACAACCAGGAATACGACCGCCAGAAGATCAGCTCCGACATCGATGAAAGGACCCTGCGCGAGATTTATCTTCCCGCCTTTGAGGCCGCCGTCAGGGAAGCGCAGGCGGGCGCAATCATGGACGCCTATAACCTGGTAAACGGCGTTTACATGACCGCGAACAATCATCTGAACAACGAGATCGTGAAGCAGGAGTGGGGCTTTGACGGCATCATCATGTCGGACTGGACGGCCACCCATGATGGCATCGCGGCCGCCAACGGCGGCCTGGACTTGGAAATGCCGTCTGCCGTTTATATGACGCCGAAAATCCTTCTTCCGGCGATCACGAGCGGGCAAGTCTCCATGGCAACCATCGATGACAAGGTGCGGCGAATTCTGCGCAAAGCCATTCAGTTCGGGTTCCTCGACCATGGACAGATGGACACCAGCATTCCTCTTTACAACCAGCACAGCCGCGAAGTGGCCCTCGAAGAAGCGCGCGGAAGCATGGTCTTGTTGAAGAATGAAAATCACATTCTTCCCCTCGACAGGAAAACCATCAAAACCATCGCGGTGATTGGACCGGAAGTGTATCCAGCCGTGGTTGGCGGCGGCGGCAGTTCGTCGGTCGCTCCTTTCAACGCTGTAAGCTATCTGGAGGGCATCGCCAACTATCTTGGCCCCAACGCCCGCGTGTTAAGCGCCAGTGATGGCTTGACCCTGGACGAAGTCATAAACCGGACGCAGTTCCTGACTTCGCCCGGCGGGCCCAGAGGACTTAAAGCAGAGTACTTTGACAATCACGAACTCCAAGGTATGCCGGCCTTGACTCGCACGGATGAAAAGATCGATTTTGACTGGGGCGAAGACAGCTATTCCGCCACGGGCGACCCCGATCACTTCTCTGCGCGTTGGAACGGGTATTTTGTCCCGGAAGTGAGCACAAGCTACAAGTTCTATCTTTCGCCAAACGACGGCGCGCGGCTCTATGTAAACGATAAGCTCGTCCTCGAAGACACCGGCACCCACACAAAGAACCTTGTGTTCTACACAACCTCTCTGCAGGAAAGAGTACCGTACAAGATCCGCCTGGAATACTTCAAGAACGCGCGCACGGCGGCGATGCGCTTCGGGGCTGTCCCCGCGGAACAGCCTCCGCTCGTAGGGAGTGGCGGACGGACCATGGGTGTAAAAGCAACAGAAGCCGCTGCCCAGGCGGATGCCGTCATCCTCTGCGTCGGATTCACTCCGTGGTTGGAGGGAGAAGCGTCGGATCGCAGCTTTCGCCTTCCCGGCGATCAAGACGACCTGATCCGGCAGATCGCCGCCCTCAACAAAAATGTAATCGTGGTGGTCACGGCGGGCGGCAACGTCGCTATGACCGAATGGATTGACAAAGTGCCAGGGCTTATTCAGGCCTGGTATCCGGGAGAAGAAGGTGGGTTGGCGCTGGCGCAGTTACTTTTCGGCGAATTCAGCCCCTCGGGTAAATTGCCCGTCTCCTTCGAGCGGCGTTGGGAAGACAGTGCCGTCTTTAACAGTTACTACCCAAAGAAAGGGGAACAACGGGTCGAGTATAAGGAAGGTGTCTTTCTGGGCTATCGTCATTTCGACCGCTCCGATGTCAAGCCCCTTTTCCCCTTTGGCTACGGATTGTCCTATACAACTTTTAAGTACGGCAATCTCGATGTGACTCCAGCTTCAGGCGATCTGAGTGCTCCGGTCACGGTTTCTTTTGATGTGACCAATACAGGCCCAGTGGCAGGATCGGAAGTCGCCGAGTTATACGTGGGCGAGTCACACTCGAGCGTTCCGCGTCCGGCCAAGGAACTGAAGGGTTTTTCCAAAGTGCCGCTGCAACCTGGCGAAACCAAGCGTGTCACGCTCAATCTTGACCGCCGGGCATTTTCTTTCTATGACGTGAAAAAACGCGACTGGAATGCGGATCCCGGAACTTTCGCGATCCTGGTCGGGAGTTCGTCGGCACAGATCGAATTACGGGGGAGCTTTTCACTCAAACCATGAAGACCAAGACAAAGAAACCGCCAAAATCATCAACGCGCCGCCGCGCCGCCACCAAGTCGAGCAAAGCTTCCGCCGCTTGTTCGGCATTGCGCGGTAAATTCGATGTGATGGCGGTGGGCGATATTTGTGTCGATTTCATCATGACCGGCAACGTGCGCCCACAGTTTCACCAGGTCGAACAGATTGTGGGCGACTGTGCGCTCGAACTCGGAGGCTCGGCCACGATTTTCGCCAGCCAATTGGGGAAACTCGGTGCTCGCGTGGGCGTGATTGGCTGGACGGGACGCGACTTATTCGGACAATTCGTGGTCGAGCAATTACGCGGGGCCGGAGTGGAGACTGCTCGCATGAAGGTGCATCCGACGTTGAAGACTGGGATCGGAGTCGCGCTTTCGGAAGAAAACGACCGCGCCATCCTCACCTACATGGGCACGATTGATTCGACCAGCCCCGCCGACATTACCGCGGACCTGCTGCACAACTGCCGCCACTGGCATGTTGCCAGCTACTTCCTATTGAGTCAGATGCGCCCATTCTGGCCGGGCTGGCTGGCGAAGTGCAAACAGCGCGGCTTGACCACCTCGCTCGATACCAACTGGGACCCAGACAACCGTTGGGAAGGAGTAGTGGACCTGTTGCCACACATCGACGTTTTCTTCCCCAACGAGAATGAGGCCCTCGCCATCTCTGGTAAGAAAGATGTGACCGAGGCTGGCCGGGAACTCGCAAAACAGGGCCCTCTGGTGGTCATTAAGCGCGGCGAAAGAGGAGCGCTAGCGTTTAAGGACAGCCGAACTTGGGAGCTTCAACCGACCGAAACTACCGGACTGCCAAGACGGATCGTGGACGGCACTGGAGCTGGAGATAACTTTGACGCTGGCTTTCTTCGTTCATGGCTTTTCGGCCGGGACATTGAAGCTTGCCTCCGTTGGGGTCACCGGTGCGCCGTTGGCAGTCTCGAGCATCAGGGTGGCACGCGCGGTCAGCTCCTGGAACGCGCGGCTAGGCCGAGGACTAATAGTCGGCTGCGACTATTAAGGACAGGGGATAGATGACCACAAAGCTCTTCGACGACATAGTGAACGAACCTGCCCGACTCCTGGAGTCTCTGGCTTACACACTGGGCGCGGGCAAACCAGCTTTGCAGCAAGCGGCCTGCATCCTCAGGCAACCGGACCCTATCTACATTGTCGGCATAGGAAGCAGCTGGCATGCTGGGATGGCCTTAGAATTTTTGTTCCGTTCCCAAGGACGCCCCGCGGTTTTGTTGGATGCTTCAGAGTTTCTCCACTTCACCGAGATTCCGGCAGGCGCAACATTGATCGTGCTGTCCCGCAGCGGCCAGAGCACTGAGATCGTCCGGCTATTGACGAAATTTCGGTCGCTAGGTGTAAGGATCATCGGGATTACGAACACGCCTGACAGTCCACTCGCCTTAAATGCCCAAGTCGTCCTCAATCTGGCGACAAGCTTCGATCACCAAGTGTCGATTTCCATGTATTCGGCCCTGGCAATGACGGGGGCTCTGCTGGCGTGCGAAACGAATTCAACCCTGGATGAAGACCTGACCTCCGAACTGGAACGATCTTTGACCGAGACCGCTTCCGCAATTTCGTCTTGGCGGCAACAGATCGAAACCAGCGACTGGCTGACCACGGATGCTCCAAGCTATTTCCTGGCGCGCGGCGGAAGCGTTGCGAGTTGCTATGAAGCCCGACTGCTGTGGGAAGAGGCTGCCAAAGCTCCGGCATCGGCCCTGACCACCGGCGGCTTTCGCCATGGTCCGCAGGAGATGGTTGACTCGAATTTGCGTATTGGGTTGTGGATTGATGGCGAGAAAATGCGCACCCATGATCTGGCGTTGGCCAATGATCTCCGTCATTACGGGGCCAAGGCACTTCTGATCGGGCATGATCTCGATGGATCTGCCGCAGACCTGGTGCTGAATATTCCAGCCGTTCCGCCTAAGTGGCAATTTCTGATCGACGTTGTCCCCATACAGATTGCCGCCGAGCGTTTGGCAGAGCGGCGCGGCAAAGACTGTGATTCGTTTCGTATCTGCTCTTATATTGTCGAAGAAGAAGGTGGGCTGATTTCACGGTCCTCGCACCCGGCCGCCCACAAGAATGAGGAAGTCGCCGGATGAAAATCCCTACATGGTTTTTACTGGCGGTTTCGGTCCCCGTGTGTTGGGGCGTGTGGGGAGGTTTGACAGAGATTCCTGAAAAATGGATCGTTCCTCCCTTCCCTCCAACACTGGGGTATGCCGTGTGGTCTCTGACGATGCTGCCGTTCGCCATCTTCGCCTTGAATAAGGTTGGCTGGAAATTGGAACTCGGCCGCCGTCCTTTTATGTACGGGTGCGCGGTGGGTTTCTCCGGCGCGCTCGGGCAGCTCATTCTTTTTTGGGTGCTGAAGGAAGGCCCCGCTTACATTATTTTCCCGATTGTTTGCCTATCGCCGGTTGTAACGGTGATTCTTTCAGCCGTCCTGCTGAAGGAAAGAACTTTTGTCACGGCCGTGGCGGGCATTGTTCTTTCGGTTCCGGCAATTTTTTTTCTGTCGTTGCAGGAGGCGAGCAACAGCCCCGTTCACGGTTACCGGTGGCTGGTGGCAACGATTGCCATATTCCTGATGTGGGGCCTGCAAGCGTACTTCATGAAATCGTCCGCCGGTTGCATCACTTCCGAAGGACTGTTCTTCTACATGACGGTGACTGGGATTCTCCTAAGTCCTGTGGCGCTGCTGATGACAGACTTCTCGGCACCGATCAACTGGGGACTGCGTGGCCCCTATCTGACGGCGCTGATTCAATCCTGTAACGCCCTCGGTTGCCTGCTGTTTGTGTATGCGGTTCGCTACGGCAAGGCAATCATTGTTGTGCCCATGGTGAATGGGTTGTTTCCGCTAGTGACCATTGTTCTATCGCTCGTGCTATATCGCCGCATGCCCACGCAGTACAACTTTATTGGCATGGTCCTAGCCCTGGTGGCGATTTTCCTGATGGCGTTCGACGAGGTCCGTCATACGCCGGACACGGCAAAGGCTGGCGATTCCATTCCAGTAGATATTCGCCCATGAACCTTCGGCATATTTAGATCGAATTTAGAATTACTGGGTCCGCCGAAAACTGCGAGCTTGCGCTCGGCGGGGACGGGCGAGGGCACACGTCCCCGCACTATCGGACGACAGCAAAACTTGATCCACTCTAACGTGCAGCAGGAGAGAAGGAAGGGGGAGGGCCTCCAACTTCCTTCGACGGTTCCGCTATCAATGTGAATTCCAGCACAGATGCGTTCTTCACACGCTCCCAATCGAGCCACAAGCTGGGTACCGGTTTCCCATCCAACACCACGTTCTGGATATACCCTCGCTCGGGCGTGCCCGCGGCGCGAATGTGAAGCTCATGCCCGCCTAGGTTCAACGTTACGGCGGGGAATGTGGGAGTGTTCAGGCTCAAGCCTCCAACGCCCGGAATTTCCGGATAGAGTCCGATATAGGCAAAGACCGCCCACGCCGACGTCGCGCCCAGATCATCGTTCCCCGGCAAACCGCCCGGAGAATCAGTGAACAAGTCATGCAGTGTTTTCTTCACGACCTCCTGAGTGCGCCAGGGATGTCCCGTCCAGTTGTAAATCCAGGGGTTGCCGAAGCAAGGTTCGTTGCTGATGAAAAAGTGCGGGGTATAGCCGCTGCCCGTCCATCTTCCATACTCGCTGAAGAAGTCGTCGAGCCGCGTCTTGGCCGCCTCGGGGCCGCCCACGGCTTCGATCACGCCCTGCAAATCGTACGGAACCATCCATGTATATTGCGCGCTATTCCCCTCCACAAAACCTTCCGTCTTGGCGTAAAAAAAATTCGGAAGAAACTTCCCTTCCCCATCGCGGGCTCGGATGTACTTTAACTCCGAATCAAAAATGTTCCGCCAATTTGCGGAGCGGGCCAACATACGCTGCTCGGTCGCTGTGTCGCCCAAAGCTTTGGCAAACTGAGAGATGGCGAAATCCGCGCTCGTATCTTCGAGCGTGACCGAGGCCGCCCCAGTGGTCCAGGGCGTGTCGGCCCGTTGCGGGATGTATCCCTTGCTCAAGTAATCCTCAAGTCCAGGGCGCTCGGGATACAAACGAACATGCGTCTGCGGGTCGTCGGCCCCTTTGAGCATGGCGGCCAAGGCCGCGCCTGTATCGAAGTCACGTCCACCAAACGCATAAATACTGGCCAGAATCTGATCGGACGGATCCCCTACCATGACGCTGCTCTCGTCGTTGGCCACCGGCCAGATGGGGAGTCCTCCGCCCTGCTCGGCGTCCAGTACCAGCGACTGCGCCATGTCGCTCGCAACCTTCGGGAACAACATCGCGATCAACTGGACCTGGCAACGGTAAATATCCCACCCGGAGTAATTGGCGTACTGCTTGCCTGTTTCTCTACGATACACTTTGTTGTCGAAGCCAATGTAGTCGCCGTTGACATCGCTAAAGACCGACGGATGCAGCAGCGCGTGGTACAAAGCCGTGTAGAAGGTCCGGCGCTGCGCTTCCGTGCCGCCCTCGACCTGCGCGTGCCCGAGCGCGTCGTTCCATGCTTCTCGCGCATCTTTGCGGACCTTCTCAAAATCCCATCCCGGAATTTCCTGCCTCAGATTCAGGCTGGCATTGGCAGCACTCACATAGGAAATCCCCACTTTCAGGTGGAGCGTCCTGACCTCCGGCGAAAAGGTCAGATATGCGCCCGCGCGCGGCCCGCGTGCTACCTCGCTTCCCGGTTGCACCTTTAACTCATCGAAGGTTCCGGTGGATGCCGGCTCCCGGTCCACCTCGAGCGTGAAGAAAACGCGGTAATGGTTTTCGTTGCCGCAAAACTCGTCGCTCTCCACCGATCCGGTTACGGTCCGGGGGCCGACGTGAATGTCAGTGTCATTCACCCGTGTCATGTTCCGGCTGAGGTCGATCACAATGCTGCGCGCTTCTTTCGAGTCCGGAAAACTGAATTCCGCGATTCCGGAATGGACGGCTGCGGCCAACTGGATCCCGATCCCCGTCGCCAGCTTCACGGCGTAATACCCCGGCTGTGCAACCTGGTCTTCGGATTTGTAAATCGCTTGATAAGGTTGCAAACGTTGTGGTGGGGGGACCTGCAGAGCACCGAGGACTGGGAGGATCGGAATATCTCCATAGACGCTGCAACCGGGCCCGCTCAGATGCGTAAGGCTAAAGCCACGCGCCGCCGTGCCTTCATAGCGGTAGAACGTACCGTCCGCCCGGTCGGGACTCCAATAAAGCATCCCGAACGGCCGGACCGCTCCGGGCAGCGTGTTGCCGTTGTCCTGGATCCAACTGGTCGAGGTCCCGATAAATGGGTTGACCTGCGAAGCCAGATCGCCTCTGGACTGTGCGCTAGCTGTGACACAAAGGAGTAAAAAGGAAAGTAGAGCAGCCTTCATAAGCTGTTTTCCCCGGACGTACCGGACACTTTGATCAGCATCGAACCATGAGGTGGAATCTCGACCGAGTAGCCGCCGGTGAACTGGCCCAGATCTTTCCGGGACCACAGATCGCGGACGCTGGCATTTGGCAGCAGCCGGAGATCGCTCCAGCGAATCGAAGCGATAGCACGCTTGGGAGTCAAGTTCAGCAGTAAGACCGCCTTTGTTCCGCCGCTCTTATTGTCTAACGGCTTTTCCCAAACTTCGACTCCATCCTTGCCGCATCGAATTCTGCTGGGCCCTGCTCCAAGCGCGTCCTGGTCGACGGCGATGACCTCTGGGTTAGTAAAGATCGCCCGGGTCTCAGGATCCATATGGGTAATATCGGTTCCTGCCAGCAGCGGCGCTGCGGAAATGACCCACATAGAAAAATGAGAGCGTGCTTCCACCGGTGTGATGCCCGCGTTTCCAACTTCGAGCATATCGGGATCGTTCCAGCTATCGGGGCCATTGAAAAAGGCGTGTTGCGCGTTGGACTCGAAGTTGCGAACAATGTCGTCCCAATTTACGTGATTCTTTTGATAGCTGATGCCCTGGTCTGTCCTCCACATTTGACCTACGCCCTGCGCCCATTCCCAAGGTGCTTCTTTACCCCACGAACAGATGTACAGAAGCATCGGGCGTCCCATCCGGTGAATACCAGCGGCCATACGTTCATACAATTCTTTGCCGGTATGGCCTTCTGGTTTATTGCAGAAGTCGACTTCAATAAGGTCGATACCCCAAGCGGCGAATGTCGCTGCGTCTTGATCTTCATGGTTGTAGCTGCCCTGGTATCGCGGTTTCGGAAAGCAGGTGTAAGGCCCGACATCGGTGTAGATGCCGGCCTTCAGGCCACGCGAATGGATGTAGTCCGCAAGCGCGTTGATGCCATGAGGAAAGCGTTTGGTATCGACCACCAGATTGCCCATCGGGTTACGCTCTGGAGCAATGCATTCCTGAATAATCAGGTACCTATACCCCAGATCGCGCATGCCGGTTGCCACCAGGGCGTCAGCCTGATTCCGGATCGTTTGCTCATCGTAATCGCAAAAATATCGATTCCAATTAGCCCACCCCATGGGCGGGGTAGAAGCAAGCACGACACTCGCCAGCGCGGACGCTTGTCCCGGGGAAGGGATAGTCATCCCATTCGCCAGAAGAAAAAGGGCAATGGTGACGACCGCTGCATTAACCCTAGCGATACGGCTTCGCCTTTGCCTTTCTGACGTTACCTTCCGATGGCCATTTATTTCGTAAGGCATTGCGTCGCGAGAAATCGTCACTGATGCGATTCAACAGAATCGACTGCCAGCATAACTTCAATCGCCTCGCGCAGCGCATGCGGTTCAAACACTTTCTTCCAGTCTGGACGAATGACTTCTTTCATTCCCCACTGAATTGCAATTTTGCAAGCATCGGAAAACGGCGACTTTTCAGCCCCGAAGGCGATCGCCATCGCAATCCGAGCGTGTCCCGCCATGAAAGCCATCGCGGCTTCAAAGGGCACCCCTTTTTCCACCGCAGCATCTAGCGAAGCTTTCATTAAACATGCAGCGGTCGCCACGACTATTTCTGACATCGCGGGCTCGAGCAATGCAAATTGCTCGGGCGTAACGCGGTGTGAATTTCTGACCGGCGCGAATATAGCCCTGCAGATTTCCGTTCCCTCTTGAAATCGCGATTCAGACCCATAAACCAGGGACACCAGGATATCCTGCACCGCAACTCCGCCAAAATAATCACGCCGCTGGTCGGCAGTGGCCTGCTCGGTAAAAAATGGAGGATGACAAGGATGAGTGATCATGAAAGTCAAACTTCCCGGATCTGGTAGCTCGTTCACATATGCGGCAGCCGCATCCAGCATGATCAGTGTCCCGTCGCTCTTCATGCTCGGGGCAAGTTGACGTGCGATGCGGCCGATTAACGCGTCAGGCACCGCCAAGACCACAAAGTCAGCTTGGGGGAGAGCTGATTCCGTGGAAACAACCTGGAACCCATCGTGCTCTAGTTGACTCGCTCGTACAGCATCGCTTTCGCAGAGAAGCACACGAAACCGGGAATCTTTCCCGATCTTTTCTGCCGCCCGTGCTCCCATCTTTCCTCCAGCCCCAACAATCACAACGGTCCTCTGCATGGCACTATCCTTTCGTTTTGATAGAATTCAGTTCACAATGTATTGCCGTAAGTATCGGATGCTTTCTTCAGCCCAGTCTTGCTCCAGCGCAGTGGTCGTCTGAATGTCAGCCTGTTCGGGCGGCCAAAGCTCCAGAATTGCGTTCGCCTCTGCCTTGGACGATTCCAGCTCTTGCAAGATCCAGGGCAGGTTCATTTGACCTTTGCCGGCGGGTCTTCCTTCCACGATGAAACCCATCCGGTGCCAGGCGCGTTGCACCACGAAGTCCTTTATGTGAAAACACATGGTGTATTTCGCAAGCGCCTTAACAACCTGCTCGGTCCCCTCGGGAATCGCGAGGGAATTGACCGTATCTAACGTGATTCCGAGCCAACGATTATCCAGAGCGCCCAAAGTACGTACCAGTTCCTGGGTAGGAACGTTCCCGTTCTCCAAGGCCAACCGAATGCGGTGACTTTCCAGTTCCGGGATGATCCTCGCTAGAGATTCCAGGAGCCCCGCAGCGCAGGGAGTATCGCCGCTCGGAAGTTCTGGAACCGTCCTGATCAGGCCACACTTGAGGCGCTCGGCAAGCTCGATCTGACGGCGAAGATGTTGCGTCTCCAGCCCGCGAGTGCCGAGTTCCAGATCAACTTGCGCATGCCGCGCATAATCGAGGACCTCTTGAAGCTGAGCCTCAGTGAGTTCGTCGAGCGGAAGGTTGGGTCCAAACTGCACCACATGAAGCCCCAAATCGTGCGCTTTCGACAGCAATCCGAGTGCATCCATGGGAGCCACAGGTTGCGCGCCAGCAAATCCGATCGACCACATGTAGGTGTAGGTTCCGATGCCCAGTTTCACGCGTCTGCTCCCTCAGAAACCTTTCTTGCTTTCGAATCAGGCGGTTTCTATCCGCAAACCTTAATGACTCTTGCTCCGGCCCTGTCTCTCCCGATACGCTGACCGTCATCGCCGCTACCTAAGTGCTGCTCTGGCGCGAGATCACGACAATTGCGGCGATGAGGAGAGCGAGGCCGGCGACTGAATAGCTGTAGGATCTTGTCCCGGCTCCTTTCCACTCTCCGGTCAACGCGCCCAGGCCATTGGAGGTAATGAGGCTCATGGACATAAACAACGGCCAGCCCACGATGCCTCCAAGAGATCCCAGCCTGGTGGCGCCCATGCCGTAGACGAGGAAACTCCCAAAACAGAGGAAGCCCATGGCCACAGCGCCAAACCAATGACCGCTCGAAACCGTTGCGCCGGTGAAAAGACGCCAGGTATTGTTCTTCCGCAGAAGAAAAATGCAGTACCCGAAATTCACCAGGAAGCCCGCCATCAGCGTCAGGCACCAAATGGCGTTGGACGCCATGCCGATTTCCGTTCCGGAAAGGAGCGCCTTCTGCTGTAGTTCCTGGCCGAAGACGAAACTGAAGTTCAGCATGGGGGAGAAAATCCCCGCAAAAACACAGATAATGAAGCCGGCCAAAAACCCGGTTTGGACCATCGGCGCGAGAATGGCGCACTTCTTCTCGCGACATTTTCCGGCCAGCGCCAGAAAGACAATGCCAGCCAGCACCAGCGCCGTTCCCGCCATCAAAACGTGCCCCTGACGGGTCCCGAGTCGTTCAGGATGGAGCACAAGCAGAGGAAGGAAGGTGCCGATTGGCGCGATGAGACCCAGGATGATGCCGTATCCCACCGCCAATCCCAAGCGATTCACTCCCAAGCCAAAAAGGACGGAACCAATACCCCACCCCAACCCGAAGAGCAACACCTTGACCAGCACCGATGTCGAGGACTGCAGAAAGATACTCAACAGATGCGGCACGGTCGCGAATGCCGTGAGCCAGGGAATGACGAGAAGGCCGGCAACGGAATAGACCAGCCAACTGTTTTCCCAGCGCCATTTCGACATCCATTTCATGGGTGCGACAAAGCTCCCATTCAGCAAACCTCCGGCCAGCACTCCTGCGACGCCCCAACCAATGTTCATGTCAAGCTCGTCTCATTGAAGCTGCCGGGCATGGTTACACCAGATCCAGTCTCGCCACTGCGTAGGGCAGCAGATCGAGTTCAGCGCCGTGCATTCCAGCCTGTAACGGCTTTCCCGGCGCGGCCCGGAATGCCTCGGGAGAACGCATGGCAAACTCGGCGGTTTGCTCATCTAATAACTTCACCTGGAACGCTCCGGTCCGAGCACCCAGGAGCAGTCGGATAGTCTGGTTCTCCGAAGTTACATTGGCCAAAATGATCCGCAGACCACCGTTCTTGCTCAACGCGAGTCCATGCACTTTGAGCGGATCGGAAGACGTACAAAGCACCGCTTTGCCTCCTTGGAACTCCCCGACGTCCGCGAATAAGTGGTACAGGGGAAAAACCGAACCAGCTAAAGATGGGAATCTTGCCGGAAGCAATGGACCCTGTTCCGTTTCCATTACACCGCCCCACCCGATCGTCTCATAGTAGGTAGTACTGTAGATCCCAGCCTCTGTGAGGTTCCTAAGGCTCCCCATGGTCCAAACTGCTCCCAGAAGAGACATCTGCCGCGGGTCCACATGGAGCGGCAGTTCCCCATCAGCAACGGGTCCTTCGATGCTTGTCGCGTCCGGATTAGAACGGGGTTTTAGCGTGATTGGGGACACCGCCAACCGGACACCACGGGTAAACTGGCGCGCGCTTTCCACCATTGGCCGCTGCGCTTGAAGGTTTTCGATCAGGCTGGCGTTGTCGGAAAGATGGACTTGAGGGTTGATGGGATAGCTCACCACGTCAATTCCGGTAGCGGGCGGCCGGAAGCGGTTCAGTTCGGCAAAGTACGCATCGGTCCCACCTCCGAACCGCGCGGCGGGATTATAATCGGACAGCCCGTACCGCGCCACGTCCAACCACTTCTGACAAGTTGACTTCTCGGAGACATGGAAAACAAGCCAGGTGTCCACCTGTGGCCGGATGCGATTGAGAACCGCGCGCAACACCTCGATTTCCCTTTGAGCATCATCGGTAAGAAAAAGTGCGACTTCAAGAACTGCTCCCAAAGAGGACGCTTCGTCCGCAGCCCGTCGCAACTGCGTCTCGTATCCGTCATCGCCAAGTTTCAGGTCCACGCGCAGATGGGAAAGATGAAGTGCGCGCAGGCGATCGATGGAACGAGGGCTGAGCGTTTCTTTGCCGCTGGAAGTCCCCAGTCCAACCCTCGGAAAAGAAAACGTCTTCTCGCACAACGCAACTACGGGCGGCCCATCGGCAGCATAGCGGCCGATGTGAGAAGTATCTCCCCGAATAGTCAATGTGACGGATTGCGAAAAGGTGCTACCCGCGCGGATTTCCGAGGGGAATGGAAAGCGCAGCGGAGGACAGTAAGTCTTGTACGACGCGTCGCTCCAATTGCGCTGATCTTCCATTTCGTAGGTGTCGCCTTCCAATCGCACTTCAGCCTGGACGTCCGGAAGAATTTCGTAAGAGATGGCGCGAATTTCCGAAAACACCGCTTCGGGCGAGACCAGAAGGGGGAACTCTCCATCAACGCGTTTGCCAGTGATTGTCTCCACCGAGCAGCAGGAGCCAGCCCATTCGCTGGATGAATGAAGCACACAGAAACCGATCCTGTTTTGCCAAAACGTGGACCTGGCAGTCCCTTCCAGGGCAAATAAAATCGTCCCGTTCCTCTGGCCGACGATGGAACCTCGCCAATAAAAGTCGATTTCGTCCTTCTTGTTCTCCACCTCAAAGTACACTTCGAACGATTCCGCAGCGATTGTCTTCTTAACATCCAGCAGCACGGAAGGTACGGTTCGCCAGTTGCGATCCCGGACCGTCACGTACACGCGCTGCAGGATTTCGCGGCTCCCTAACTGAATGTTGCGAATTTCTCCAGAAACAAAACTTAGAGAGAGAGCCCCCGCTCGCAGCCTGACCGGCTCGGGTAAGGGTGCGGCCGATCCGTAGTACAGGATGTTTCGGGGGAGTGTCACGCGCGCCTCCCACACTCCCGATCGAAGCAAGGACGACAGTCAGCAAGGAAACGAAAGCCGGCGGATCTGGACCTTGCCCATTGGGTGGTCATAAGTTTTTTCAGAACGCAACCGCTTTGCCGCTCGCGGCGGATTCATAGGACGCAAAAACTAGTCGCACGGTCTCTAGGTTGTCCTCTCCCGTGGTTTCGGCGGATCCTCCCCTTATGCCCTCGAGCAAATTGCTCTGACCGGCAACGATGCTGGAATGCACAACTTCGTAAGCAGGATCCACCCAGGAATAACCTGGTGGCGGATAGCGCTTCGCGGCGGTGCCGTTCACAGTCGTAACTTTGATCAAATAGTCCCCGGTCAATTCCAGTGACCCTCTGTCTCCTTCCACGAACGCTAACGTCTGCGGAAAACACTCCCGTTCCAGCGGATTCTCCGCGTATGCCATTTCCACCAGCACCGTCGTTTTCCCGCCCATTTTCAGCACCACAGTCGCCACATCCTCGCCCTTAATATCGGGATGAACTCTCTGGGTTTGGCAGTAGAGGCTGTCCGCTTCTCCGAAGAGGAATCGGGCAACATCCAAAATATGACTGCCCAAATCCATCAGGATGAACTGCTCCAGATCTCTCAAGAATGGCTGATTGCGAAAAACGGGAAAGCCGGAAATCATGTCGAGCCGGGCCCGAAAGGGCGTCCCAATTTCGCCACTCTGGAGAATTCTCTTAAGCTCGCGCAAGGGCGTCTGCCATCGCCAGTTTTCGTTGATCATCAGGGACACACCCGCCTGGCGGCAGGTTTGGACCATTTCTTCCGCGATTCGGAGAGTGGGCGCCATCGGCTTCTGGCAGATCACGGGTAGCTTATGGGCCGCTGCCATCTTCACAAAAACGTCGTGGTGATCCACATCGGTGACGATGTCAATGAAGTCCAACTTCTCCTTTTGAAGCAGTTCTTCTGGATTGTCATAAACCGATGAAATCTCAAATTCGCGAGCTAGTGCTTCGGCCTTGGAGAAGGTTCGGTTGTAGAGGGCAACACAGTCGACGTCGGCTAGTTCGCACCATCCCGCAAGCTGATACCTTGCCCAGAAGCCAGCCCCGAACATCGCGAACTTTAGTCTACGCATTGCGCTACCTTAGTTAGTTTTCCGTCGTTCCTTTGAATTGGTCACGACTCAGCCCTTGCCAGACAGTTCGGAGCGAACCTTTGCCGCGCGGAGGTTGCTCACTACCCAACAAGAAACCTAGTGGATTGCGGTCCTGCATTTCTATAACAAACATGGCCGTCATTCTAAGAAAAGCATCGGGGGACATTTCAGGCGGATCTCGGAAGTGATGAACAACGACGATAATGAGGGGAGTAAATCTCTGTGGGATTTGCTCTAGGTTGGGCGGTTGGCGATCGACCTTGCCTCGGAGATTGGTGCTCGATGGACAGCGGACTGTTCGTTCTGGGACAAATCCAGTGTTCGATTTCTATACTGCAGCGGGGTCATTTGCGTGCACCTGCGAAAGATGAGGCCAAAGTAGCTTTGGTCGCAGAATCCAACTTCCATACCGACCTCGGCGATCGACCTGTTCGTGGAACTCAGCAACTCCTGTGCCTTGGCAATGCGGAAATGATTCAGGTACAGGACAAAAGATTGACCCGTTACTTGCTTAAATGCGCGCCTGAAATGAGACGGGCTCATGTTCACGGTCTTTGCCGCATCCGCGGGGGTTATCAGATCTGAATAGCAATCGTCCAGAAAGTTAAAAAGCGGCTTGAAACGGTCGAGGGCACGCTGCCGGCGATCGAATTTCACCCGCAGCATGCGGTGCGAAGAATAGTGATTCAACAGCAGAACGAGAATCATCTTAACGTACGTTTTCACACACAGCCGTGCCCGATCCGAGTTTGCCGGTAGTTCCTTGTGAATGCGTGCAATCAGAGCGCGGACTTCCGCAGGCACGCCGCTGCTGGCTGGAATGATATGCGGAAAATCGGGATCGTACGATTGAAATGACGCCAAATATTCTGATTCGTCGCACGAGACCGAAGGCCGACATACGAGATCGGGACGAAAGAACATGGACTCCACAGTCACCTGCGAACTTGAGCGCTCAGTGACTCGATGATATTTTGAGCTCCCCATCACGAAAAGGTCGCCCTTGTTCTGGGTCACGAGGTGGTCCTGCACCTGCCAGACGAGTTCACCGGCGCTCAAGTAGACGATTTCAAGGTAGTCATGGCGGTTCATCCGGAAAGGCCGGAGGCCACTGAGAAGATGGTGAACTACGTCGACCGGGAAACCCGGATCGAAAGGCCAAACGTGGACTCCGTCGGCATTGACCTGCGAGTCCATGACGAGGTAATCTCGCCGCGGCTGTTCCTTCCCGCTGCGAACCAAGCGAGTCTTGCTCTTATTTGGTTTCAACCGCCCCAACGACGAGGTGGGCATAAAGAACTCTGACAAACACTGTCTTGCCTGCAATAATTCGCGCCTCAACGTCGAGGCGGTAGTGCTACTTTAATCAGAAAGATACAGCTCATTTCTTACAGAATTTGCGCGTACCCAAGCGTACTCTGACATGCAGGCATAATCGCTGCGCCTGGGAATAGAACCAATTTTGCATTGTTAGGCGGAGGCAGGGTATTGTCAACTCGATTTTTAAAAGCCGCAAAACCGTTCCGCCTCGTTAGGCGTCGAGTAGTTTTGATCAGCCTTTGTCTATTCTCATTTCTCGCCAGCACATCTGCGTTCGGAACTGCTAGCACCCCACCCGCCAAAACAGCCCAATGGACGGTTTTTGAGGCCAGATTTGCCAGCACCTCGAAATATCAGAATCCTTTCCAGGATGTTACGGTCACGGTGGAATTTAGGTCGCCGGACGGCAAACATCGCACCGTAGACGCCTATTGGGACGGCGAGAATGTTTGGCGGGTGCATTTTTCGCCAGAACAACCCGGGGAATGGACCTACCGGACTTACGCATCCCGCGAAGAAGACCAGGGCTTGAACAATCAAACCGGAACGTTCCGTTGCGTGCCATATACGGGCGTGAACATCCTGTATCAACATGGCAGTGTCCGCGTATCGCCCAATGGGCGCTATTTGGAACAGTCTGACGGGACGCCCTTTTTCTGGCTCTCCGATACTGCTTGGAATGGGGCGCTGAAGGCCGATCAAAAGAGCTGGGAAACATATCTCAACGACAGGAAAAAGAAGAGGTTTACCGTCGTTCAGTTCGTTATGACGCAGTGGATTGCGGGTGCTGGCAACGCTGATTTGCGATTGGCTTACCAGGGCACGAATTCCATCACCATTGACCCCGTTTTCTTTCAATGGATGGACGAGCACTTTCAGTCTCTGAACGATTACGGCCTGGTAGCCGCTCCGGTGCTGATTTGGACCGCCCCTTGGAGTCCGTTTTCCAAGTTCCTCAATCCCGGCAATTCACTCCCGGACGACCAGATCATCCGCCTTTCACGCTACATGGTCGCACGCTACGGCGCCTACCAGGTCATTTGGATATTGGCCGGAGATGGGGACTACAAGAGTGAAGAAGGGGAACGCTGGAAGCGGATCGGCGAAGCTGTTTTTGGCGAGAATCCCCTGCGCCTGGCAACCATTCACCCCGGCGGGCAACAATGGGTCGGCGCGGAGTTTGGCCAAGAGCCCTGGTTCAGTTTCATAGGCTACCAGAGCGGGCACGGAGACACGCCGAATGATCTCAAGTGGCTTTGGCAAGGGCCTCCCGCCACGGCCTCGGACGCGGAACCGGTCCATCCCATCATTAACCTGGAACCGAACTATGAAAACCACAGGAGCTTTGGCAGTGACGGGCGGTTCGATGCCCATGCCGTGCGCCGGGCCGCCTATTGGAGCCTTCTGGTTTCCCCGCCCGCAGGCATAACCTACGGGGCTCACGGAGTCTGGAGTTGGGAGACTCGCCCGGCTTTGCCCATGAATCATCCCAATACTTATGTCGCACAGCCGTGGTTTGATGCAATCAATTTGCCAGGCAGCACGGACATGAAATATCTTCATGAGCTTTTTTCTTCTTTTCAATGGTGGACGTTGCGGCCGGATCCAGTTCTGATCGTCACCCAGCCCGGCGATCAAGATGCCGCTCTTTTTGTAGCTGCCGCGCGGGACGAGAATAAGAATTGGGCGCTCCTCTATTTTCCCGTAGGGCAGACCATAATCCTGCGACATGACGAGTTGACACCGACATTCGTGCGTTGGTTCAATCCCCGTTCCGGGAAATGGACCGCTGCTGCGCACTTGTCTGGAGGGACCCTCTCGATCACCCCGCCAGATAACCAGGACTGGGTGGCATGGATTGGGGCAACTCCCGCGAAATGACAATGATGAATTCCGCGTTATTCGGTTCCTGATTTCGCAAACCCGAGGCTCACGATGTCGTCACCAGCATCTCGAGTGGCTTCTGCGCTCTGCGGCTTGGCCCTCTGGCTGCTGGTAACACCGTCGGTTTTCTATGGTCAACCTGACAGGACAAAAGCATCGCCGGCCAAACGCCGCCGCGTTCCCATCATCGACGTCACCGATCTGTACCAACCCTTCCAGGATCCTGGAGACAACTTCGATTTGCTCACAGCATATGCGCTTCCCGAAGTTGACTTGAAGGCGGTGATTCTCGACACGCACGATCCATTCCGCAAAGCGGTTTCTGACCATCCGATCCTTCACGACTCCGACAAGAATGAGCCTCGCGATCCAGGATTCATCCCGGTCCTCCAGCTCAATTACATTTTCAACCGCAATGTGCCTGCTGCTGCCGGCCCCTTCACCGTGATGAAAACTCCCGAAGACAAGATGTTGAATATCCCGGGATTCCAACAGCAGGGAGTAGATCTGATTCTGAAAATCTTGAGAGAAAGCCCAGAACCCGTCAGTATTCTGTCATTCGGCTCGGCCCGGCCTATCGCGGTAGCTTACAATCGCGATCCTCAATTGTTCCACCTCAAAGTGAAAAGGATATTCCTCTCCGCCGGATCTTCGTCCACAGGTTATCTCGAATGGAATGTCGCGTTGGATCCTAATGCCGCTGTGCGCCTGCTCAGATCTAGTCTGCCCATCGATATCTTCCCGTGTGCGACCAAAGATGGCCCGTTCTCTTACGAGTCACACAACTCCTACTGGAAGCTTCCAACCCTGAATTTTGTGGAGCGAATGGATCCTCATCTGCGGCGCTATCTTGATTACGCGCTCGGCCGCGTTTGCCGGTGCGATTTCTTACGAGCGATGGATGAAGATTCCTCCGAAGAGTTGAAGGATCTCTACTCCCACGCGCACTACCTCTGGGAAACGGCAATATGGATGGAAGTGTCAAATCGTCGGCTTACCCGTCATGGTGATGGAACCTTTAGCATCGTCCAGGCCGATGACGTTTTGCCGACTGACACCGTGCTGGTCAACCAGTTGCTACCAGTGGCTCTGAACGTTGCCGATGATGGGACGTTTACCTTCACTCCCACTAGCTCCAAGTCTACATTTCGACTCTACGACCGGGGTGATCCATATCTCAATGAAAACGCGCTTCAACAGGCTTTGCCCCAGCTGTATCTTTCGTTTCACCCCTAGGTTGCTGGTCAATCAATCAGCTCCCACGCCAGCTCCCAGGGATTGTAACTCAAGGAGAACCATGGCCAAACATCGTCACTTAGCGTTGAGCATTGTTGCGGCCCTTGCAACAATCCCCATACTCTGGGCAAAACCGGTTACGATCACCAAATCCGGATGGACTATCTCCACCGATGAGTCGCTCGGGCAACTCACCATCTCACACGATAGCCTGGGCATTGTGCTCCAGGGCGTCCAGCTGAATCTTCGTTCCGGAAACGCGCTAATTCCGGCGCGAGCGTGGACTGTAGAAACAACCGGAGAGAGACAACAGTTGTCCGTTAAAACACGCGACCCTCGAATGCTGTGGATTTTCGAGCCGCACGTCAACGACTTACGCATTTCCAGTACGTCCGCAGATGCGGTCCTCACAGGGCAAGCGCCCGCTTCCCCACAGCGGATCGTCGCTCGGCTTCTAGATCGAGAAGGTATCCCGGTCGACTGGGTGGGGACGGGGGAAGTAGCGGTGACTTATGGGGGTAGTTACACTGACAATCCGTCCTTCTTGCCGAGACGAAACGCCGACTGCGCTTACTTTTCACTCGGACAAGTCTCTGCTGGCGGCTTTCATAGCCTTTTTGACCGCGCATCTGATGTCGCCCTTGATTTCGCGGAAGACGCCACGTTGATGCGAAGCAAGCAGACTTTGGATTTGCTTGAAGTCTCCATACCCATCCTCGGCAACACGCTGGTGCGGCTCTTCCCCGATTATTTCACGAAGACCCTGGGTTTGCCGTTCTATGCGCCGTTTGATGACTCGCACTTCCCGACTGCGCCCATGGTCTGGTCGAGTTGGACGAGTTATTACGAGAGAGTGAAAGAAGAAGATATGGTCCGTAATACGGACTGGATCGCCGCTCACTTACTGCCTTACGGATTTGAATACGTGCAATTGGATGACGGTTACGATCGCGGTGCCGACGGGCAGCACTTCTGGATCACGAACTGGGACCAGCAGAAATTTCCTCACGGACCTGGCTGGCTGGCTAACTACATCCGTTCCAAAGGCCTGCGTCCCGGGATATGGCTGGTTCCCAACTCCTATGCCGGAGCCGTTGCCGAACATCCTGAATGGTACCTTCATTACAAAGATGGCAAGGACGTCTTCGACTACAACACGCCGGCACTCGATTCGACCAACCCTGCTGTTCTGGATTTCTTGCAGAAAGAAATGACAACTCTGGATGATTGGGGCTTTGAATACTACAAGTTTGACGGCGAGCACGCGTTGCCCAAATATGTGCCCGGGGTAGATCTCAACCAGCTTTACGATAAGTCTGTCGACCCTTTGGTTGCCTATCGCAATCGTCTTGGCCTGATTCGCAAAACGATTGGCCCTGATCGTTTCATTGAAGGCGACATTGCCGGCACCCCTTTGAATGGCATCGGTTACATAAACTCCTACTTCAATGGCCACGACCTCTACGACAATTGGCAAGGCATGTACTCCTTGTTCAGTTCCATCAACGCAAATGCGTTCTTGAATCACATTGTCGTATACACCATGCCCGGTGAAGGAATGGCCATAGAACCCCGAGTGAGCGTTGCGGAAGGCGCCAAAAGCAGGAATCCGAGGGTGCTCGAAACCGAGCGCGAGCGCGAACTGCCGTTGACCGGGTACGGGACCACGCTGGCTGAGGCCCGCACCGTTGTCAGCTTCGCCGCCCTCACCGGTGTTGCCTACTCTTTGGCGAGTGTAATGCCTGACCTCCCCGACGAAAGAGTGGAATTGCTGCAGAAGACGCTACCAACGATGCCTATTTTCCCGATTGATTTATTTAGCCGGGGCACGGATATGGATTGGGACAAGTTCAAACATACAACTCCTGACGATTACATCCATAATTATCCAGAAATCTTAGATCTAAAAGTAAACGCGCCTTCCGGCACTTATGATGTCGTGGCCATAACCAATTGGCGGAGTTGGGAGGAAACGCGCGAGATCTCTTTTCCTGAAAAGCTGGGCCTTGATCCTGGCACGCCCTACGTCGCCTTTGATTTTTGGAACCAACAGATCTACGGGGTATTCAAGAACCGTATGAAAGTCAACATTGCACCGCACGATACCCGTGTCTTTCAACTTCACCCGCTCCTGAACCGCCCACAGCTGGTAGGGAATTCTCGACACATCAGTGGCGCATACTCGATCCACACTCAGCGCTGGGACAATGCGGCCAAGGCACTTGGGGGCTCATCCCAGGCTGTGCCTGGCGATTCGTATACCCTGTGGATCCACGTTCCTGAAGGGCAGATCGCCTCTCAAGCGAAGGCGTCCATCGGCGGAAAACAACCCGTATCAGTTAAACACCAGCAGCAGGGTGACACCCTCAGCGTCACCTTCCAGGGACAACAAGAACCGGTGGAATGGGAAGTTTTTTTCACGGACAAGGAGCATTAACTTGAGTATGCGTCTTTTCGACTGTGTGCCATTGGGAGATATCCACATGCCATCCAGCTCGCGAAGGGACTGATCGGAATCCACTAAATGAACGCGGAACTGCAGGGATCGCCGCTCGATTCCAGTTAAAGCAGAGGATCCAAGATCTTTTCCACGGAAAGTCAAGTTCAGCCAAGGGCGGATCTGAGATCATGTTTAAGATTTTTCTGAAGGGAATTCTTCCATGCGCACGCACCCACAGACGTTAATTTGGCTTGTTCTCGCGACTCTAGTATTGTCGGGACCGATCAGTATTGGCCAAAGGGTTCGTGTCGAATCCTTCTCCAAGAGTCCTGCCGGCGTGCTTTTCACCATGCAACACGGCATGCTCGAGATTCAGGTCTGCTCCGATAGCGTTGTTCACGTTGTTTACACCTTCCGCGAGGACCTTCCCGCACCAACAGTTGCCGTGGTAAAGAACACGTGGACGCCGGTTCCGTTCCGGGTAGCGCATGACCGCGAGAACGTGCGCATCTCCACTCGCAAAGTCACGGTTGTGGTTCAGCTTAGGTCCGGCAGAATCAGCTTCATCGATGGCAACGGCTCAGTGATTCTGCAGGAACCCAATGGTGGAGGCAAAACGCTTACTCCAGCGGTTGTGGCGGGCCAGAATACCTGGCGCTCAGAACAACTGTTTCTTTCGCCCTCGGACGAAGCTTTTTACGGCTTGGGACAACACCAGGAAGGATTTCTCAACTGGCGCGGCATTCCGCTGAGACTGCAACAGGTTGATGCAAATATTTCCATACCGGTGGTGCTCTCCAACAAAGGCTACGGGCTGATCTGGAACAACGCCGCGATCACGGATTTCAACCCGACCGATGAAATCGTCAGAATCGACCCCATCAGCAAGAGCGGAAAATTCACCAGTTCCGTCGCGGGTCCGTATGGATTCATGGCTACAGGAGGAACCGGCCGGGAACGGGTGGGCCTTCAGGTGAATGGAGAGACCATCGTCGATCTGGAGGGGTACGTCGCGCCGTACGCGGGCAGCGGCGTGCTGGGCTTGAAGGCAAATACGGAATACACGCTCACCATGCAGGGCGCGTCTAACGAAGCCGCAATCTATGTCCGTCCACCCTCGAACACCACGGGGTTCCGGTCGGAAGCGGGCGACGCCATCGACTATTACTTTCTATACGGGCCCGACTTGAATCAAGTCGTGGCCGAATATCGCGAAGCCACCGGCGCCGCACCGCTGTTTCCGAAGTGGGCGTACGGTTTCTGGCAATGCCGCGAACGCTATTCCAAACAAGACCAACTTCTGGAGGCGGCCTCCGGGTTCCGCCAACGTAAAATTCCGGTCGATGTCATCGTCCAGGATTGGCAGTATTGGGGGAAGTACGGCTGGAACGCCATGCGGTTCGACGAGGACAACTATCCCGATCCCTCCGCGATGACTCGCACCCTGCATGAGAACAATTTGCACTTCGTTATTTCCGTATGGTCCAAGTTTGAATCTAAGACCGCCATTTTCAAGGAGATGCAAGCTCAATCGCTGCTTGTCCGCGATACCGAATGGTTTGACGCCTTCAATCCCAAGGCGCGGGAACTGTTCTGGTCTTCGATGCGCGACGGGATTTTCAAACAAGGAACGGACGGCTGGTGGCTCGACGCTACAGAGCCGGAATTCGACATTCTGAAAGATAAGCCGACTTATCTGGGGCTGGGTAACTTTGTGCGCAACGCGTATCCGTTCTATGTAACTCAGTCGGTGTATCAAGGGCAACGTGCGACCGCCCCGGATCGACGCGTCGTGATTCTGACGCGGTCCGCCTTTCTCGGCCAACAGAAAAACGCGGCGGCTACATGGTCGGGAGACGTCGAAAGCAATTGGACGGTCTTCCGCAAGCAAATATCGGCGGGACTCGGTCTCACCATGGCGGGGGTCCCTTACTGGACCACCGATGTCGGAGGATTCATCCGTCCCGAGGACCAATATCAATCGGCCGCTTATCATGAACTTCTCACCCGCTGGTTCGAATACGGAATTTTCTGTCCGCTCTTCCGTATCCATGGAAATAACAGCAAGACGGAAATTTGGAACTACGGGACGGAAGTGGAAACCACTTTCCGGAAATATGACGAACTGCGCTACCGTTTGCTCCCTTACATTTATTCCACTGCCTGGAGGATCACCGATCGAGGGGACAACCTGATGCACAGCCTGCCGTTGGACTATCACGCGGACCCAAAGGTGACGAATATCGCGGATCAATTCATGTTCGGCCTGTTCCTGTTGGTAAACCCCATCATCACCCCGGACGCTAAGAACCGCTCCGTCTATCTACCCCGGGAGCCAGCCTGGATTGATTTCTGGACCGGCCAACGCGAAACCGGAGGACAGACCATCACAGCGGACGCGCCGCTCGACAGAATTCCGGTATACGTGAAGGCCGGGTCCATCCTTCCCCTCGGCCCGGTCATGCAATACGCTACGGGAACGAAGGGTCCCATCGAGTTGCGCGTCTATCCCGGACGCGATGCGAACTTCGTCCTCTACGACGATGAAGGGGACAACTACAACTATGAGAAAGGCGCGCATTTGACGATTCCAATGCAATGGAGCGAAGCGAGCAAGACACTGACGATTGGCCCAAGCCAGGGCGAGTTCCCCAGCATGCCCCGCAGCACCACCTTCCGCATCGTTTACGTAAGGCCCGGCCACGGGACCGGTTTCGACCCGGTGATCCGTCCCGATGCAGAAATAGCTTACAAAGGCAGCAAGGTTCGCACACAACCTAACACATCGGATATTCAATGAAAATCTTTTCACCCGCTGCGAATAGGCGAGATGGGTTTATGTTCTTGCCGTTCTTGATGGCAAAAAGGAGATTCGTGCTGAAGCATTCCCTGTTAAAGACTGCGGTGATCGCGGTTTTGTCCATTGACGCGCTCGCCCAAGCGCCACGGCCAAGTCTTCGACCAACAACCGCCGTCTCACCAGCGAAACAGGTTCCCGCCACACCTCCGCCGATGGGTTGGTCCTCCTGGAACAGCTTCTCCAATACCATCGATTCCACAATCGTGATGCAGCAAACCAAGGCTCTCGTTTCATCCGGACTGAAAGATGCTGGCTATCAGTACATCAACATCGATGAAGGCTGGTGGCTCGGAACGCGCGACGCAAACGGGAACATCCTCGTCGACCCCAAACAGTGGCCCGCTCTCCAAGAGGGAGAAAGATCCGGTGATATGGCCAACATCGTGCGTTTCATTCACAACGCCGGCCTGAAAGCCGGCATATACACAGACGCTGGCGAGTCAGGCTGCAGCTTTTACGGGCCCGATCTCGGCCCGCCCATGCCCCATACGGGCAGCGAAGGACACTACGATCAGGATTTCCTCCAGTTCGCAAACTGGGGATTCGATTACGTCAAGGTGGATTGGTGCGGCGGCAGTAGGGAGAATCTCGATCCCGCAGTTCAGTATGCGGAGATCGCGAGCGCCATGGCTCGAGCCGAAAAAATCACCGGACGCCCGCTTTACTTTTCGATTTGCGACTGGGGCAACAACAGCCCTTGGACTTGGGCGCCGGGCATTGCCGGCATCACTTCAGACATCTGGCGCACCAGTGGCGATATCGTTGCTCCTATCGTCGCCAACACTCCGAATAGCTCTCGCCGTGCAAACCTCAACGGAGTGCTTACCAACTTCGATCAAGGCATTCACCCTCAGGCGCAACACACGGGTTACTACAACGACCCGGATATGATGGTACTTGGGATGCCTGGGTTATCGGACGCTCAGAATCGCGTCCACATGAGCCTCTGGGCCATCTCTGGGGCTCCCCTGATTATGGGAGCAGATCTGACGACCCTCACGGAATCGACCCGCGCGATTCTCACGAATCCCGGCGTTCTCGCCGTGGATCAGGACTCCCTCGGCCTTCAGGCGATCAAAGTGGATGAACCTCAGCCGGGCTTGCAAGTGTGGACCAAGCCTTTGGCAACCGCAGGAGCGCACGCGGTCTTATTGCTCAATCGAACCACTTCGCCAGCTCTGATTTCCGCGCGCTGGAATGCAATTGGCCTTGATTCGGCGTCGTCCGCCACAGTAAAGGATGTCTGGTCTGGCCGGGAATTGGGTTCGTACTCGTCCACGTACGCGGTCACAGTTCCTGCCGGCGATGCCACTCTCTTGATCATTCGCGGCACTGACGCAAACCCAATGCACTACGAAGCCGCGGCCTCCGCTAACCAGTTGGCTCGTGGAGCCGCCCCGCAACCCTGCAAATTCTGCGTAAGCGGCCGGAGTGTCAAGCTGGCCAGAGAGGAATCGCTGACCTTTCAAGTCCAACCCATCCATAAATCGACTTTCGTCCGAATCCACTACCTCAACCCAAGCAAAACTCCCGTCATCGGCCAGTTGAGAGTAGATGAACAACTTCCCACAAATATCCTGTTCCCGCCCACGGGTGCAGAAGACAACATCGGCATCATCATCATCGAGGTCGAGTCCTCGCAACCTGAGCAGTACAGCACGCTCTCTTTTTCCTGTTTGTCCCCTCAAAGGCTATTTTTCGACTCCATCTCCGTTCTCCCCGCCGCCCACTAAATTTTCTTTGCCTCTGGGGCAAAAACCGGATTCGCGCCTAAGAACCTCCGTTGGAACCTGATGCAGCCTTTCCCGAGGCACAAGTCAAGCCCCGGCGAAACCGAGGTCGGAATCCGTTTGCGTGACCGCCCACACCCAAACTCCTCCATTTCTCTAACAACTTGCTGTCTGTTTTCTAATAAAACTATCATCCGCCCGCTGCGGGCATCGTCAGGCGGCCCCCGGGGGGAAAATCTATAAAATCATATATGTCGTTCCATATCTGATAGTTACGGGCCAAGTTCAAAAATGCGAAACTCTGGTGGCATGATAATAAGACTTGAAGTTGAATCGGTTTTCGTGCTAAAAGACTATGTCTGGCGGCGAGCAGAACTCTCAGCCGAGGAGCCTTTGGCATGGCATCCACATCCTACCCGAGCACCCTGCCGATTAAGACGTTGCGGTGGGAAAACGACCGCGCGGCAGCCAAAGCGCAGATCAAAGCGGATGGCTCGCACGTCTGGTCGTTCGATCCTACTTTCCCGGTTGAAGTTCGTTCGCTGACTTTCGCCGCAGATTCCGATAGACCGCTTACTCGACATGATTATTTTGAGTTGCTTTATGTGTATTCCGGAGAGGCTCTTTACCAGTTCGAGGACCGCGAAGTCGTGGCGGAAGAAAATGATCTCATCGTCATTAATGGATCGATCTATCATCGCTTGAGCAAGGTTTTGGTACGTCCATTTAAGGCAGTGGTTTTTTACTTCATGCCCGATGTTCTTCGAGCGAAGGAAGCCACTGGAGAAGACGTCCAGTATTTGATGCCCTTCCTGCTGCAGGACTCGCAGTTTCCTCACGTCATTTCGCGTCGCACCGGTATTCCGGCACAGGTTTTTGATCTCATCCACAAGATTCAAAGTCAATTGCCGGCGATCACGGATCACAAACGACTTGCTGCTCGAACCTATCTGACGATGATTCTTGTGCTTCTGATTAATCACTACGAGGGTCATCTTGCGCTCTCCAGTGTTTTTGACCGCAGGCGCCGAGCCTTCGATCGCCTTCGACCTCTCTTTGATTACCTCGAAGGACACTATCCTGAACCTATATCGCTGTCGAAAGCCACTGACATTGTGGGGATGAGCAAGGCTCACTTCATGCGGTCGTTTAAGCAAGTAACCGGGTATTCTTTTGATACCTATCTGAATCATTTTCGAGTTGCCAAGGCTCAAGTTTTATTGGGGTCGACAGACAAGCCGATCTCCGAAGTTAGCCGGGACGTTGGGTTCTGCGATCAGAGCTATTTCGGGCTGGTATTCCGGAGGCTGACTCAGGTTACGCCGCGCGAATACCGAAAAATTCTGCCGGACGGGTAAAGTTCTTCGGCGCTTATCGCGGGAAAGGTTGCCGGGTTGCGAACCCATCGGGAATGACTACCTCTAAAGTTCTAAACGGTGTGCTTCTAGCGTTGACCCTTGTTCTGTTGGGTTCACAATCCGGACCGCAATCGTCCGGGCGTTCCGCTGAAAAGCAACCAGCCACCGCATGGTTCACCGACATTGCCAAAAGGTCGAATTTTGCGTACTGGACGAACAATGACCTCAGCGTGCGGAAATACTTTCCGCAACCGATGTGCGGCGGCGTTGCCATTTTCGACTATGACAACGATGGCAAGATGGATATTTTCTTTACCAACGGCGCGAAGCTGCCCGAGCTAAAAAAACCCAACCAGTCTTACTACAATTGCCTGCTGCGCAACAAAGGAGATGGCACCTTTGAGGACGTCACGGCCAAAGCAGGCCTCAGCGGCGTGAATCTCGGATACAGCTTCGGAGTAGCGGCGGGAGATTACGACAACGATGGCAACGAAGATCTCTTCATCTGCAACGCCGGCCGCAACACTCTTTATCATAACAACGGAGATGGGACCTTCACCGATGTGACGGAAGGTTCGGGCCTCGACAACAAACCGGCGAATGTCCTAAGCGTCGGCGCCGCGTGGTTTGACTACGACAACGATGGACTGTTGGATCTGATCGTCTCTAACTACACAGAATGGATCCCGGCAACCGATCGCCGCTGCCAAATGGCGGACAAGGAGATCTACTGCAGTCCAACAGTTTACAAGAGCGTGGCTCAGAGGCTTTACCACAACTTGGGCCATGGGCGGTTTGAGGATGTAACCGATGCCTCTGGGCTTGGACGTGCACTGGGCAAGGGAATGGGAATCTCGATTGCTGACTTTGACGGCGACGGATTGATGGATATTTTCATCGCCAACGATACGGAACGAAATTTTCTGTTCATCAATCAGGGGGATGGCACGTTCAAGGAGCAAGGTTTGCTGTACGGTGTTTCCTACAACGAACTGGGAGCCACGGTTTCCGGCATGGGCAGCGACGCCAAGGATTTCGATAACGACGGCATGGTCGATATCGTTTACAACGACCTCATGGGGCAGGTCTTCGGCATTTTCCGCAACGCCGGGGGGCATTCTTTCGACGATGTGACCCGTCAGACCCATCTTCAGGAGTTGAGCCTGCCTCTTGCCGGATGGAGCATTGGATTCATCGATTATGATAACGACGGATGGAAGGACCTTTACTCCGCCAACGGCGATGTGGACAATTTCGCCCCAAATTCCAAACAGCGCGATACGATGTTTAAAAATGTCGACGGAAAATCGTTCGTCGATGTCAGCGAGCAGATGGGAACGGATTTTGCCTTTTTGGGATATCAACGAGGCTCCGCATTTGGAGACTTGAATAACGACGGATTCCTGGACATCGTGGTCACTTCTCTTGGGGAGAAGCCCCGGATCCTGATGAATAACGCCCTGAACGGAAATCACTGGATCATGTTCGACCTGCGAGGTCATCGCAGCAACCGGGACGGCATCGGAGCGCGAATCAAAGTTGTCACAGGCTCGGGCCGCGCTCTCTACAATCACGCCACCACCAGCGTGGGCTTCATGTCTTCCAGCGACCGCCGCGTCCACTTCGGATTGGGCACCGAGAAGTCCATCAAGAGCGTTGAAATCCGCTGGCCGAGCGGCGTCGTGCAGGTTCTCGGCCCGCTCGCGGTCAACCAGATTGCGACGATTGAAGAACCCGCCGGCCAAGATTCCCCTCCCGCGGCGGCGTCCAGGTTGCCCCATTGACAACGCCCAACCGGATGATGCGGCGCCGCGAGTTCGTGAAGTCGGCAACCATCGGCTTAGTAGCCGCGAGTTGTCCCGGCCTGGGGTTTTCGCCGGCCCCCGACTCCAAATCCAGGATCGCTTTTGAAAACGTCATCCGGTCCTCCGGCATTCAATTCATCCTGGACAACAGCACCCAGCCACAAAAATATCAGCCGGAAACAATGACGGGCGGTGTCGCCGTCTTCGACTATAACAATGACGGGCTTCTCGATTTGTACTTCGCCAACGGTGCCCACCTGCACGACATGAATAAGTCGGACCCCAAGTTTCACAACCGCCTCTATCGCAATAACGGCGACGGCACCTTTACCGATGTCACAGCCCAGGCAGCGGTCGCAGGATCCCGTTATGCCATCGGGGTTGCAGTGGCCGACTATGACAATGACGGATACCAGGATCTTCTGGTCACGGGCGCCAATGGCTACCAGCTATTCCACAACAGCGGAGACGGCACGTTTGCCGACGTCACAGCCCGCGTGGGACTCGCGCGCGTACATCCGGAGTTGGCAAATGCTTTCTCGGCGGCCGCAGGATGGTTTGATTACGATAATGACGGTCACCTTGATCTGATCATCATCAATTACGTCAAATGGTCGATAGAAACTGAGCCCACGTGCGTCTCCAACGGCATTCACGCCTATTGCTCGCCGGGAAGTTATGCCGGACTGCCCAACCTACTGTTTCACAACAATGGCGACGGTACCTTCACCGATGTTTCCGAGCCTTCCGGGATATTCAAACACGTGGGAAAAGGAATGGGCGTAGCCTTCGCCGATTACGATAACGACGGGTTCGTCGATATCTTCGTCTCCAACGATACCTTCCGCAATTTCCTGTTTCACAACAATGGCAACGGCACCTTCACGGAGGTCGGATTGCTGAGTGGTGTCGCCTATCCCGAAAACGGCAAGAGTGTGGCGGGCATGGGCGTTGATTTTCGCGACATCGACAATGACGGACTCTCCGACATCTTCGAAACCGCCATGTATAACGACAATTTTCTTTTGTTTAGAAACAGCGGCAAGGGGGAATTCGAGTACGCCTCGATTACGTCCGGTATCGGAGCGGCCACACACCATCTCACCGCTTGGGGAACCGGTATATTTGATTTTGATAATGATGGCTGGAAAGATGTATTTACGGCAAATTCCGCGATTCTGGACAACTCCCAAGAAGTCAGCCACACACCCTACCTGCTGTCGAACAGTCTATTAAGAAACAACCGCGACGGAACTTTCACTGACGTGGGCAAAGCGGCAGGTCCGAGTTTTAGCGTACCGGCAGCCCATCGTGGAGCGGCATTCGGGGACCTTAATAATGATGGACGAATTGATATCGTCACCAATTGTCTGAACGGCCATCCCGAGATCATGATGAACCGCTCGGAGAACGCCAATCATTGGTTGCTGATCAACCTAGTCGGCACGGTAAGCAATCGGGATGGTCTGGGGTCGCGGATAAAAATCGTTACCGCGGAAGGCACCCAATATAATCATGCGACCACCAGTGTAGGTTATGGATCTTCCAGCGATAAGCGCGTGCACTTCGGTCTGGGCGCGGCAACCAAGGTGGATCAACTGGAAGTGACGTGGCCAAGCGGAATCAAGCAAATCGTTACCAATGTCGCCGCCGACCAAATCCTGAGCTTGCGCGAGCCGACGCGCAAATAGTTGGCAGCTTCTTTACACGGCCACCGAGTGGTCACGGGGCGCGCCCTACTTTCCTGCCGCAAACTCAACCTCGTTGGCCCAGTGTTCCTGCCAATCATCATGGAAGGCGACACTGTTGTACTTGGATACGCTGCGACCAGCAGCCAGTTCGTGAGCCGGCCCCTGGTTATCGTTGATCCGGCAGGAAAACTTCACGGTTTGACCAGCTTGAATTCGTCGGCGCACTTCCGGAATCTCACTCCAGGGGATGGCCGCCTCAACAATGCGGGTGTTCCCTTCGCGGCGCATAATCAGCTTGGCGTTCGCGACCGGACCTCCATCAACGGCGGATTTCGGTTGCCGTGGGAAAAAGTGTTTGCGAGGCATCCCTGGACTCAACAGGCGCCACATCTCCGTCCCACCGCCGTACTGGTCCGCGATAGGGTTCAGCGCGAACTCATAGTCGGAGTCCCAATAGGTAATGAAATGCGGCATGACTCCGGGAGGGTTCGGAAGCCATGGTTTGCGGTCGAGCACATTGAAAGCGATGAGCACGTTGTCATGCTCGCCACTCCCGGACGGGACATCGAAGTTCTTCCTATAAGAATAGTGGCGCACACCGGCGGCCCAATTTAGAGTTTGACCATCGCCAGCCGTCACCTGGTCGGGATAAAAATAAGAGTTGTCGTCCCGAGTGACAAATCGAACCATGCCGGGGTCGGGCGTGCTGTCGGCGATTTTGGCGGCGAAATAGAAATAGCTGTCATCATAGGCTAGATAGGCTGTGGCCAGGCCATTGGGTACGGAGGTCCCGAAGTCTTTGAAAGGCAACCAGGCTTCCTCCGTGATGTTGGGACCAAAACTGATTCCAGGGACTACCTGCGGCGGCACGCCCTGCCAATCGTCGAGATCGCCATCCACCTTGATGGTCCGGCGCACAATATTGTTCACGCGCATATCTTCTTCATGAACTGTCTTTCCGTCCTCTCCGGAAAATTCCGCCCACAATCGATAAATGTTGCTGGCGGCCGGTTGACCACTGGTGACGGTAAAAGCAAAATCCCGAGTTTCATTCGGCTTTAGAGCTACCGCCGCACTTGCCGGCTGAAGGCTAAGACTTTCCAGTCGCGCCTCGAGGCGTCCGCTCACGGCGCGGTTTAGCACATTGGTAAGACTTAGCTTCAGTACAGGATGCTGTCCTATGGGAGCCGTCAGATCGTGGGCGATAATTTCAATTGGGCTGTAACCCTCCATTCGCGCGGCGCTAATGGCAGTAAGGAGCTTGTCAAAAGATCCGGGGGCGCCGTTGGTCCGCAGAAAGTAGCCCAGACCATTCAAAGGGATAGTGATCGTTCTATTTTTCGCAGTAACCGGATTGCCGTAGAAGTCATAAAGCTGGAATAGATTGCTGGAAGCTTGGATGGTAAGATGAGCGTCCTTACCGACTTCGACGGAGCGAAAAAGTGTCCGTTCAGGATCGTAGACTTTCCGCAGGTCACCCACAATAACCACCGTGCCGTCATCGGGGTTAGGATGTCTGCCCCCTTCGCTCTCCAGACCATTAAAAACAAATACCCAGGGAAGGCCATTTTGGAACAGCAGTTTTCGGAACGAGCGCTGTCCAATGAACTTCTGCGTAGCAGCCACCGCGGCTGCCGGAGACCAGACCTGCACCAGGGGATAAACATGGTCTCCTAACTTTATATTTTTGCTTTGATACACATTTCCATCGAAGATTCCGGCAGTCCGGCTCTGTCCCTGGGCGCGCATGGAGGCAATCACTGCCGCCACTCGGTCTTCCGAGTTGGCGATCCAACTCTCCGTGTCCCAGACGCGCACTGGGCCGTAAGGGCCTGTCCGGTGCATCCATTCCGGTACCAACGACGGATCTGCCGCCAGCGCCTGGTAATGGATGCTCACAAAATCCAACCATTTCAAGAAGTGATCCGAGCCGTCAGGAAAAAGTTTGTCGCGGGTATTGGAGGAAGAGCACGTCCCGCCAATCAGTACTTGCACGCCCGCTTGTTTTCGCGCCGCTTCAACGCCCTCGGCCATGTGCGTAAACATGTCACGGTAACGCGGGATGTCCGCTCCCCATCCGGAGATGGAGACGGCCTCCCATGGCTCATTCCACAGTTCGACCGCATTGAGGTTGCCTTTCGGCCAGCCATAGCGCGACGCTATCTGCTGCACCCACTGCTGAAAATCTCCGTCATAAGCGGGCATCCAGGCGCGATCATCCTTGGTATCCTGCATCCGGTTGGCGTCATCGAGCCAGGGACGCGGCCGTCCGAGGGGCTGGTCGCCCCATCCGTCGCCATCTCCAAGCGTCAACATCACGGTGACATCGTGCTTCCGGGCCCAGTTCATGTAGCGGTCCAGCCGAGCCATATTTGCCTCATAGCCCGGCTCGGTCTTTAGTTCATACGGCCCTCCCATGCGTGCACCTTTGACGCCGAGTTTTTCAAACAGAACGAAAACTCCCTCGTTCATGAATTCGTCCCACGTCATGTCGAGAGCGTAGGTGGAAAATTGCACGCGGCCCTGATCTGGCCGGAGCGTGCGGACCACGGCGGCGGCAAAAGATCGCCCGTGGCCTTCAACCTCCGTGATCAGCGCATATCCGCCGAAGCGTTCCGGAATCTCCGGCCGAAGGGTGATGTCCTGCGATCCCGATGCTGGCAGATCGATGTCGAACGGAGCCGAGCCTTCCTCGGCAATCTTGAACACATGCGGGGCCCAGACGTCGCCCAGCGGGACGCTGGTTCCGTAGCTCACGACATTCACCTTTCCGTGCGCCTTCAGCCGGGATTGGCTTTCGTTCACAAAATGCAGGGTGACACTTAAGCTTTCTCCTGGCCAGAGAACGTTGACCATCGTGCTTACTCCGGCTTCGACCGCAATTTCTTCGACTTTGTAATCCGATGATTGCTGTGCTTTCTCCAGGCCAAAGACCTCCGGATATCCTGGCATTTCAGCGCCCGTCTTCATTTGCGCAACGCACGGCGCGCTGAGCAACAGGGCGCAGAACAGGCTTCTGGTTAGCATCGCCGTCAAGTATCGGCGAAGGTCAATCTGCGACTGGCGGCACTGGCACACAAATCTCAACGAACACCTCCTGCATTTTGGAGAACTGAGTTTGATCGATGCTCACTTGGTAGCGTTGCTCTGGTCGAGGATTTCCTGCTTCAGTCTCAAGGCATCCGCATCGTCAGGCTGGATGGCCAGAGCTCGGCGAACTTCCCGCTGCGCGTTCGCCGTGTCACCTTTCTGCAGTAGAACGCCAGCCAGCATTACGATCAATTGAGTGTCCTTTGTGTCCCTGGCAGCACGAAGGATGCGCAGAGATTCTTCCAGCTTCGATTCGCGCAGATATTCGCTGGCTAAAGCCTTGCGTGCCTCATCCAACGAGGGATCAATCTGAAGCGCTTGCTTCAACTCAGTCACAGCCTCCTGCCCACGATTCATCTGCAGCAAGAGCACTCCGAGAGCCGCGTGGCCGTCCCCGGATACCGGCTGGAATGACAAATACTTCCGCAAGGCCGTCTCGGCGCTCGAAAGCTGGCCCGTCTGGCTGTAGCACATGCCTACGCCAAAATACGCCTCATAAAACGTTGGCACCTTCTTGATCAACTCTTCGTATGGCGGAATCGCTTCGCTGAATCGTCCCTGCCGCAGAGCACTCTCCGCAACCCCGAGCAAGCGGCGCACTTCGCGTCCGAACGAAGACCGGTCCTGCTCTTCATCCACCAACTTCTGCGCCAGTTCTGCATACTTCTGCGCCTTCTCGGGGTCGTGTTGCTTGCGATAGATGTCAATCAGCAGCAATGGCCCCTGTTTATCGTGGGGCCCGAGTTCGAAGGCATGGAGCGCGTCAGCCTCGGCGTGCTTGTAATCCTCAATTGCCAGATAGGCGCGCGCCCGATTGTAAAAGGCTACAGTGGAACCGGAATTAAAGGCCAAGGCGGCAGTGGTGGCGGCGATACTCTCCTTCGCCCGGCCTTGGCTGAGCAGGTATCGCCCGTACATGTACTGTACCACCGCCCTATTCCTGCGAGCTTCCGGCGTATGTGGCGCCGGTTCGGTCATCTTGATGGCATTGGCAAACGCCTCTTCCGCCCTATGGCTGTCGCCCGCTTGAGCATAGGCATTTGCCAGGGAAGCAACGACCAAGGGGTCCTGCGGAAGCAGCCGCGAAGCCTTTTTGTAGGCCTCAATTGCGTCCTGAGGGGTGGTGTGGTCGAGATAAATGTCACCCAGCGATTTCCAGGCCATGCCGCTATTCGGCGCCAGCTTGACGGTCTGCTCCATTTCGCTTTGCGCCAAGAGGAAGTCATTGCTGGTACTAAGGGTTACCACCGCATAGATTTCATGGGCGCGTGCGGCATCGGGGTGGTCGCGCACGAAACTTTGGAGCTCCAGCACCGCGTCGAAGGGCTGCCCAATCTTAACCAAGGCTTCCGCGTGACCGACCTCGGCATCCGTGGAATCAGGATCCTGCCGATGGGCGATACGAAACTCCCGTTCCGCCTCCGCCCACTTCTTGCCCCGCGCCAAGCGCATGCCCTGTTGCAAATGATCGGCAGCACCAATTGTGGCACGCACGGCTGGCCCTTGCGCCAGCAGCGGTCCGCACACTAGCAGAGTCGCCGCCAAGATCAAAGCAGCCGCGTTCTTATAAGAAGTCCACCCGCTTTTCATTCCTAGGATTGTCGCAAAAAGAAAGGGAGCGGGCTACACCGCTCCCCTGCAGGTCCGAACAATTTGTCAAAAGACGAACCGTCCGGAAATCTGAATGTTTCTTTCCGTATTCGCGGTGTAGCCGTTCGGGCTGTTGGTAATCATACCGAATGTGGGGTCGGTCGCGTTGTTATCGTAGTTGCCCAGACCCGGGTGATTGAAGATATTCTGCCCTTCCAGACGCAACTGAAAATACCGGCTCCCATCCTTGCTCAGAACCGGGAAGCTCTTCATAATCGCGATATCCGTGGTCCAATCGCTGGGATTGCGGAGGAACCCAAGGTTCGGGGGTACAGTAGTGCCGAGGGTGAAGTTTTGGGCATTCCCGCCGTTCGCGAGAGCGTCGCCATTGAGAGCGGACGGGTGACCGGCGGGGATGTTGGAACTGCACGGGAGAGCGCAGATCGTCGACCGCGGGTCATTCGCCCCTTTACCTTTCAGATCATGTAACGTCTCACCCGGAGCCAAATTGCCCAGCGTATAGTAAACATCAATACCTTGGTCCGCATTTGTGTTATTGAAGTTAATGGCGAACGGGGTGCCACTGTGCCAACCCGACGTGCCCGAGAATTCCCAGCCCCCGGCCACGTATTCGAGCAGGTTCGATGCGAAATCGTGCGGCGAACTCATCCAGCGCCGCCCGTGTCCGAACGGCAACTGATAGTTGTAGAAGAAGATGATACGGTGGGTTTCATCGGCTGCGGCCAGACCATATACACTTTTTAGCGGATTCACCGACTGGAACGTCTTACCGTTGCTGCCTGGCGAAAACGAGTTCGGAGTCGATGATTCATTGGGCCCGCCTACGTCGTCGAGAGCCTTGGAATAGGTGTAATTGAGCAGAAGCTGGAGTCCACTCGAGAAGCGCTTCTGAACGCGCAGATTCCCGCTTTCATAGTGGTTCGTTCCGATGTTCGAGTCTTCGAGATTAACCGGGCCGAAATACGGGTACTTATACTCCAGGTACGCCAAGGGCTGAATGGAACCGGTTGGGCCGGTGACCGCGCCCGTTTCAGGAATCTGGCCCGCCGTGGGCGAAGGAACCTGCAGGTTAGTATAGAGGTTCTGGTTGGCAGGGATGTACAGGTTCTTGGGGAATTGACTGGGGTAACCGATACCCTGAAGATCGTTGCTGTTGTTACCGGAGTACGTCGCTTCCACCAGCCAGTTGTGCGGCAGTTGCCGCTGGATTCCAAAGCTCCAATCGTATTCGTGCGGCATGTGCGAATTTATATTGACGCCGCCAGAACCGCCGCCGGGGATGGCCGTTTGCACATTGGCTACATGGTTGTTATGCCCGAACGTAATCAGTTCCCACGAGGGCACAGGAAATGCATTTGCAATCGTTTGAAAGCCGGACCCATATTCGTAATTGGTGACTTGCAAAGGACCGCCGCTCTCGCTGCTTGCCGTGTTCGTATAAGCGACGCCAGGCGTGTCGCCGTAGTTGGTTATGTTATTTCCGATCGGAAGGTAGAAAATCCCGAAGGAGCCTCGCACCACTGTGTTACGCTCCACCTGATAGGCGAAGCCCAGGCGCGGCGCAAAGTTCCAAGGATGATAACCAGTAGCGGTTCGGTCGCGGTGTTCCGGGGACCTTACAAAAACTATCGCCCCTGGGTCAAACGCGCCATTCAGGGCCCACTCTGGCTCCTGAACAGCACTGGCCTGTGCTGTGGTCAGTCCAGCCCCCGCCAACCCGCATGTGCCTGTCGTCAAGGCGCCGGTCCAACTGTAGCAGGAGTTGAGTGTAAACGGAGACGGAGCCAGCGGGTCCCATACGGACAGGTTGTTGTGCCGCTCGGTCACCGGCGTTTGCATTTCCCAACGAATACCCACGTTGACGGTGAGTTTCTTGCTGACCTTGAAATCATCTTGCAAGTATGTTGCGTAGTAATTCGTAGCCATGGCTCGCGACGTGGCTGCCGTAGCATGGCTCCAGGAGTCCAGTCCCCACAGGAACGTCCCCATGTTATTGGCGTCGTCGAGGCTGTTTCCCCAGATGTTCCCGTCATCGGCGACGTTCAAGAAACTTCCCGCGCCAGTAATGAAGAACCCATCTCCATATGGGCTTGAACCGGCTGCCTGGCTGAAGTTGTCGTAATACCGCCGGCCGTCATAGCCAAACTTCAAGGTGTGGCGACCCAGGATCTTTGTGAGCGAAGCGGAATACGAGAAATTCGTGGTGTAGAGCGCGTTTGCCGTAGGCCCGTTGAGGTTGCCGCTTCCGAGTGTATTACCCGTGACCTCAGCATCTGTTCCACGGACCTGCCCAATGCCTAAGAGAGTGTTGCCCATAATATCGGTTACGCTCGGCTGAAAACCCCAGCCCGCCGTGCTGGAGGCCGGACCGCTGACCGTACTTCCAAATTTCGCCGGACTGTAGTTGCCGCCGGTGTTGAAGTCGAGGATCAGGGTAGGAGAGACTGTGTAATCGTAGTGCAGAGACGCCCCAAAACCGCCATTCAAGTTGGAGGAGGAATTCGCAAAGTTAGGGTAGGAAGGGGCAGTGACTTTAGTCTGGTTGTTATACGTAAAGCGGCCATAGATGCGCTGCTTGTCGTTGATGACGTGGTCCACTCGCACATCCCAGGTATACTGATGGATTTTCTGAGGCTGCCGATACGCGTAATTGCCGCCGGTCGGTCCGTACAAAGGAATGGGAATATTCGCGTGCGGCATCAGCGAGACGTAATGCAAGATGGGAGTACTGAGTTGGCTTATGGGAATGTATTGGCCGCAGATCGTCGCCGGCTGCAGGGGGTTTCCCGCTTGATAGTTCTGGTTCGGCTCGCAGCCGCCGTCAGGCGGCCTGTTTCCGTTTGAATCGGGCGCTACAAAAGGGTTTCCTAGCGCGGTATAGGGATAGGGAGTTTGGTGGCAGTTCCCCTGGGAGTCCGTGAAAGCACAGTTACTGTAGAATTCGTTTCCGATATCGCTTAAGTTGGCACAACCTCCCGCAGTGCCATCCGGGCAGTCGGTTGGCGTCTTGATGGTATTGTTGTTGAAGGGATCTGGAATAGAATTCCGCTCTATTTCAGTAATGGTGTCGCCAATGTTGGAATTGCCCGACTGGCTGTTGCGCACCCACTCGGCGTTGGCAAACCAAAAGGTTCTATTCCTGCCGTTGTAAAGGTGGGGGAGGATGACCGGCCCACCCACGGCAAAACCAAAATCATTCTGCCGAAAGTTCGACTTAGAGCAGGCGCTCTTAATGCCATTGGCGCATTGGTTGTCGTTTCCCCAGCTATTGGCATTCAAGAATGCGTCCTTGTGGTATTCGAACAACTGTCCGTGGAAGTCGTTCGTGCCCGACTTGGTGGAAAGCTCGACAATGCCTCCCGAGAGCCTGCCATATTCGGATGAAATGCCGTTGGTGATTACCTTGAATTCCTGAACGTCGTCCTCTGTAGGAGTCGCGTTCACCACGTTATGGACGAACCCGCCCGTGGCTGGCACGCCGTCAACCAGATAGTCGATGCCCGCTGCTCTTCCGCCGTTAATACGCGTATCCGCCGGTCCATTGTAAATGCCCCCGTTAACGCCCAATTGCGCGCCGCTTGCACGGTCTCCGGTGCCCTGGACGTTCCCCGCTAGAATCAAAAGCTTAAAGGGATCGCGATTAATGTTGACCAGGGTCTGGATCATGCTCTCAGTAATCACCTCGCCGCCCTGCGCATCTTCGGTGCGCAACTGCGGCGCCTCGGTCGTCACTGTAACTACCTCGTGAAAACTTCCGAGTTCCAAGTTGAAATTCAGCCCGATGCGGTCTGAGACCTGCACGAGGATGTTGGGCCGAAGGGCCTTCTTGAAATTGGTAGAAGACACTTCCACCGAATACGTTCCGGGGATCAGATTGATCAGTTCATAGACTCCCGCGGAGTTTGTGACCGTAGCCGTCCGCACCTGGGTGGCGGCATTGATGGCGGCGACCTGCGCACCCGAAAGAACAGCTCCCTGCGGATCCGTTATCAGACCCGTAATGACTCCAGTTCCTGCTTGTGCGAATAGGGGAGGGACTGACAGGCAGAGTGATACAAAAAAAACGATTAAGAGCGCATGTCGAAGCTTCATTTGGGCTCCTCCGTAGCAACGTCTCGGTCTCGACCGGATGACATGAGCAGAGGCTCGAAACGCGGTCGAACCTCTTCTCATTGTGGGATAGTACTTTTGGACGAGGTTTTAATCTGTAACAATCACGAAAAAGTTTCTGATAAAAGTATCGCGGCCTTACGCCCGCGTTGCATGGCCGTTTTACGAGTCTTCCAGGGGTTCTCTCGGACGGCGCGTTATGGCATCAAGGCAAGAGTTGATGAGCAAAAATCAGGAAGACGCTCGCCGACCAGGTGTAGGCGCCATCGCGCAAACCGACTCCTGACGCGGCATCGTAGTTTTCTGCAAAGCCGCTTCTTGCCGCCATCCGGCAATATCGCAGCTTGAGCTGACGAGCAAACTCGCGTTCTCCCGAGGACTCGATGCCATCAACAATCATCAACGTCGAAGGCGCCCAGATCGGCCCGCGCCAGTATCCGTCGGATTCGTAATATGGACTTCCCAACCTCTCGGTGGCCAAGCCATTGCCGGTCAAGAACTGTCCTGGCTGCTTAAGATCTGCGACCAGCTTGGAGCGCACCGATTCTGGAGGTTGCTTCCCGAGAACGATGGGAAGATAGAGCAACAGACTGTCGGACTCGACGACGGAATGATTAACGGAACTCAGGGCAACGAAGTGGTCGGCTCGCCAATGGGACGTGAGGAGTTTCGTGAGCAACGCCTCCGACCGAAACTTCCACTCCTCACTCTCCCGTTGACGGCCCAGGCGGTGCGCGACATCCGACAACGCCTGCATTTGCAGGACGAGTTCGGCGGCGAGATCCGGTGTTTCAAGCACTGGCTCTTCACGAAACACAGTTGAGTTATCCCATCCGGAATCGTTGCCGTGATCATATTGCGGGAGGCCGTCGTGATCGTCATCGCGAAACCGAAAGTACCAATTCGTCCAGCGGGCGAGCGGAGCATAGGCCTCGGCCATCCGTTTCTGGTCGATGGCGTCGCTATGCCTCATGAGCCAGGCTAGCGCCCAACCGTGAATGGGCGGCTTGCTATAGGCCCATGAGATTTGGCGATCGCTCAGACTGTCTGGCAAAGCGCCGTCGGGACTTTGTTTGTCGAACATGAGCATGTACTGGTCCCAAGCGATCTTCGGGTCCGATTCGATCAAAGCCATGGCGTTAAAACAGTGGTCCCAGCTCCAAACGGCATTCATCCAGTTCTTCGACATCAGCATGGAAGGGCGCGTCAGGTTCCCTTCCGGCAGCACGACCGCAGACCAATTCACATAGACCGCGAGTTCGGCGGCGGCTTGAAACTCTTCCGGCACTGCGGGCATTTTGGCAATCCACTGCTGGTATTCCAGTCGAACGAGTGCAGCGGCATCTTCGAACGAGCCGACGTATGCACGTTCATGCCATGCTGAGCGGAATTCCTCGAGGACTGCGTCGAAGTCTTGCGAGGAAGAGGAAGGAAGAAAATCAGCCACCATTCTTTTCGCAAATGTGCCGTTCCAGTCACGCTTGATTTGCAGACCGCCCTGCAACGAAGTCAACATGAACCGGATATCCTGCTGCACGCTGTTAAATTCCCAATGCGTTTTATCCCTCGGGAACGCGTACCCGGCGGCATCTGGCGGCTTTGACAAACGAATGCCAATACCATGGCCGTGCAGCCTTAGGACGTAAGCCTCACTCATACAGATTTCGACGAGGCCATCATCCGCCTCCAATCGCAGCATGATGGGCGTGGCATTTTCCCGGAACGTCACTACTTTCCCATCACGAATCAGATCTACCCGCAGTACTTCAGGACGCACACCGCGATGGAGCGAGCGCAGGTATAATCCATCCCCCATTGGACCTTGGGTCAAATGCGAGAATGCGAGGTAAGAACCATACCTGCTAAAAGGCACTCGCAAGAGATCGAGGGAAACCTCGCCGGTGTAACTCGCCGCTGGCGCAGCCATGGAAAGGGCTTTGAGTACGGCGAGGACCAGCAGAGGCTGGATTATCTGCCGCCAACGAGAAGGCGGGCGGTTCCGCAAGCTTAGTATTGTCATTTCCTCACTCATAGAGCTAAAGTTCGAGTAGCTTGATCCATATTCGAATGGACAGAGAGGCTGTCCCTTAAAGTAACATCACCGATCATGAGCGTTCGAATTCATTCTGCCTGGTTGTTGTGCGTCGGAGCCGTCCTTGTTTTTTTGCTGCATCGGCGACTTCTGGGGTCGGTGATTTGCGCCAGCGCTTTACTCTTGCTGATTGCCGGGCATCTGTACCCTCCCCTCTCCGAGGGGGTGGCAAGTCTGAGCCGGAAGGCATCGTCACTGACGGCTTCGGCTTTGGGCTGGATTCTTCTCGCTCCCTTCTATGTTCTGTTCTTCTCAGTGGGCCACGCGGTGCTCGCTTTGCGAGGCAGGGATCCGCTGCGCCTCAAATTTCCCTCCGATGAATCCACCTACTGGCTTCCGTTTTCACCGAACCCGGGCAGCGAAGATCACACGCGCCCCTATTGACACATGAACATTCTGGGGATCAGCGCCTTTTATCATGATGCCGCCGCCGCGCTGGTTCGCGATGGCGACATTGTGGCAGCCGCCCAGGAAGAGCGGTTCACAAGAGTCAAACACGATGCCAGCTTTCCCGTAAACGCACTCCGGTATTGCCTGTCGGAAAGCGCCGAGAACGGCAGGTGCCGCTGCGATGTGGTTGCGTTTTACGACAAACCGCTCACCAAGCTTTCTCGAATCCTGACTACCCATCTGGCGACTGCTCCCCGAGCTCTGAAGCCGTTTGTGGCGGCCATGCCGGCGTGGATGAAGCAAAAATTATGGATTCCGCTCCAGATCGAAAAAGCGATGAAGAAAATGTCGCTGCGGCCTCCCCGTGAGATCTTGTTTTTTCAGCATCACCAATCGCATGCGGCCAGCGCCTTCTTCCCATCTCCGTTTCAAAGCGCGGCAATCCTTACCATGGACGGCGTTGGAGAATGGGCGACCACTACGATCGGCCGAGGTCGTGACAACCGTATCGAAATCTTGAAAGAGATCCGATTCCCGCATTCCCTCGGTTTGTTGTATTCGGCCTTTACGTATCTGTGCGGTTTCAAAGTTAATTCCGGCGAATATAAGCTGATGGGTCTGGCGCCCTATGGTGAACCCAAATACGAAAAGCTGATTTATGAGCGCCTGCTGCATTGCCGGAACGATGGGTCGTTCCGGCTCAACATGGAGTATTTCGGGTTCATGGACAGCTTGTGCATGACCAACCAGAAACTGCATCGGCTGCTGGGCGGACCTCCTCGGCAGCCCGAGTCTGAGATCACGCAGCGGGAGATGGACCTGGCATGCTCAATCCAGAAAGTGACGGAAGACATGGTGATGCGCATGGCCACGCACGCTCATGAAATCACTGGTGAAAAGGTGTTGTGCCTGGCCGGAGGTATTGCGCTGAACTGCGTCGCGAATGGGCGACTGCTCAGGGAGGGCCCCTTCGATGACTTGTGGATCCAACCCGCCGCGGGAGACGCCGGAGGAGCACTGGGTGCTGCGTTGATGACCTGGTACCAGGTGCAGGGGAATGTGAGAGTGGCGAATGGCGCTAAAGACATGATGAAAGGCGCATACCTCGGGCCTTCCTATCCCGATGAAGCAGTTCGAGCCTGGCTCAGCAGTAACGGCTATCCCGCCAGGGAATTCACGGACGAGGAGTGGGCCACGGAATTGGCCAAACTCATCGACGCGGGAAAGATCGTGGGGATATTCTCGGGCCGCATGGAATATGGCCCTCGCGCGTTGGGAGCGAGGTCGATCGTGGGCGACGCAAGATCACCGGAGATGCAGTCGCGGATGAATCTGAAGATCAAGTATCGCGAGTCGTTCCGTCCATTCGCTCCAGCATGTCTTGCCGAGCGCTGCGGCGACTATTTCGACCTTGATCGTGTTTCTCCCTACATGTTGCTCACCGCCAGAGTGAAAGCATCGCGCTGCATCGAGGTGAGTTGTCATTCCGCGAGCAATCTCAGCGAACGCGTGAATCAGGTACGTTCCGATGTCCCCGCAGTGACGCACGTCGACTACTCGGCGCGCGTCCAAACCGTAAGCCAAGGGACCGCGCCGCGTTTTCACAGCCTCATCAAAGCCTTCGAGGATCGCACGGGGTGCGGCGTAATCATCAACACTTCATTCAATGTGCGGGGCGAGCCTATCGTCTGTACGCCGGAGGACGCCTATCGCTGTTTTATGCGGACGGGAATGGATTATCTTGCGCTCGGAAATTTCTTGCTGGATAAAGCCGAGCAGCCTGCCTGGACACGCGAGCGACCGCGGGAATACTGACGTACTGGACTGAGCGGTCAGGGGAGGGACTGTAATGTTGAAACACGCTTGGAAACTCATGCGGGATCTATTCGGGTTCGCCCGTCAAAACAAGATGTGGTGGATTGTGCCGCTAGTGGTGGTCCTTCTTCTGCTGACGGTGTTTGTGGTGGTTGGTTCGGTCGTGGCTCCTTTTCTTTATCCGTTGTACTAAACCGGAGTATCAATGAATTCAAACCAAGTTCGACGAGGCAAAACTCGTAAGGCGCGCAACGGCGAAACCATAGAGCCCATAGAAGAGAGCAAACCCAGCACAGCCCCGCCTGCGATCCAGAGTTGGACGATCCACGGTTGGACGATCCAGGGTTGGAAGAAGTGGGTCCTGCGAGGCTGTTTGGCGATTCTAACGCCGTTCATATTTCTCTTGCTCCTCGAGGGTGGATTGCGCTTGGCCGGTTACGGATACCCGAGTTCATGTTTTCTCAAGAAGGAAGCTGACGGACGAACGTTTTTCATCGAGAATTCGAAGTTTGAGTTGCGATTTTTCCCGCCTGCGTTGCTGAGGATTCCAAGCTCTTACACGATACCGGACCACAAAGACTCCAACACGTACCGAATCTTCGTGATCGGCAGCTCGGCAGCGGCCGGTTTTCCCCAGCCTGCATACGGTTTTTCCAGAATTTTGGAAGTGATTCTTAAAGCAAAGTATCCGGAGAGACACTTTGAAATCGTCAACACGGCGACGACGGCCATCAATTCGAACGTCGACCTGCCCATCGTGGAGGAGGCGGCCAAGCATGAACCCGACCTGTTCATTATCTACGACGGCCATAACGAAGTTCTGGGGCCGTTCGGTCCCGAGACAGTTTTTGTCCCCTACTCCAGAAGTTTGACGGCGATTCGCTCCACCATCTTCGTCAAATCCACCAAGATTGGACAGCTGCTGAACAATGTCCGTCTGCTCGTGACCAAGGAGAAAGTTCCCTTGGAATGGCGGGGAATGGAAATGGTGATCGGGAATCGGCTGCTTCGCAATGACCCGCGCCTGCAAGTGGTGTACTCGCATTTTCAATCCAATCTGACCGACGTGTGCCGGGCTGCAAGCCACTCCGGCGCCAAGGTGATCCTCGCCACGCTCGGCACGAACCTGAAGGATTCCTCGCCCTTTGCGTCGGTGCACCGAGGGAATCTGCCGGAGGAACAGCGTCGTCAATGGGAGCAACTCTATCAGCGCGGTGTGGACGCTGAATCGGAACAGAAATATGCCGAGGCTCGCGATTCCTATCTAGATGCTGCCAAGATCGACGATCGGTTTGCCGACTTGCAGTTCAGGCTGGCCCGAGCCTATTTAAGTTTGCAGGATTACCCGTCGGCTTTGCGGCATTACGTCGAAGCGCGCGACGACGATGCGCTGCGATTTCGCGCCGATTCACAAATCAACCAGGTCATTCGCGATGTCGCTGCATCCCAGCAGGCAACTGGTGTCTCACTGGTGGATATGGAAAAGTTAATTCCGACGCGTGCCACGCAAGGAGTACCGGGCGCGAATCTTTTCTATGATCACGTGCATTTTAATTTCAATGGCAATTATCTTCTGGCAGAAAAAATCAGCGAGCAAATCGACCGCTTGTTATCGGGGTCTGTCAGGAGCGCCGTTTCCGAAGAAGAATGCGCCAAACGATTGGCCGTCACCGACTGGGATCAAGGACAGATCGCGAAGGATTTGCTTCCTATGTTGCGGCAGGTGCCTTTCACCAGCCAGTTGAATCACGAAGAGCAGATCTCCAACATTAAGCGGCAAATGCAGGAGTTGCTCGCGAAGGGAACGCCGCAGATTGTCAGTTCGTCCCGTTTGATGTATGAGCAAGCGCTGCAAGGTGCGGGAAACGACTGGATGCTTCGAAACCAGTATGGAATTCTTCTGGCAGACACCGGCGATACCCCGAAAGCGGTCGAGCAGTTCCGCAAAGTTCTGGCGCTGCTTCCGTATCGGTCCTGGGCGCACGTTGCCCTGGCACAGGCGCTGGCTAAAACCGATGCGTCCGAAGCGAAAGCGCAGTATCAGGAAGCTTTGCGGCTTGATCCGGATTCGCGCAATGCACACTTGGGACTCGGTGCCATCCTCCTGGCAGAAGGCGATCCTACGCAAGCATCAATCCAGTATCAGGCAGCGCTCAGAGTAAATCCGGAAGATGCCAAAGCGCTCGTGGGCGAAGGTTACGTGTGGTTCACGCAAGGAAAAGACACCCAAGCCGCCGACGCCTACGAACATGCGCTACGGAACAGCCCTTCCATGGTGGAGGCCCATTATCGACTAGGCGAGCTCTTACTGCGGCAAGGCTCGACGGAAAAGTCCGTTTCGCATTTGCTGGAAGCGGTCCGACTGGATTTCGCTTATGTCGATGCCCATGTGAAACTCGGTGAGGCATATGAGGCGCAATCTGAGCCGGAGCTTGCCTTGGAACAGTACCTCACAGCCGCCGCTGTCGATCAGGATCAACTGCAGCGCTATTACGGATTGGTTGCGAGTCTGCTGAACCGTACGGGCAGGCATGGTGCGGCGGAAATGGCTTTAGGAGATGCTTTCTCGGCGCAGCATAAATGGGGTGAAGCCGCGGTCCATTACGCCGAGGCCGTAAAGGCGAATCCCAGCGCAGCCGAATTTCATTTGCGATTTGCCACCGCGCTGCACAACCTGGGCCGGGACGGCCAGGCACGAGCCGAGTTGGCTACCGCCATGCGACTGGACCCAAAAGTCGCCGAAAAATCAAGACCCGAACTGCCAAACTGAGTGGCCCGCGGCGAAAGACGGTTCTTTCGCAGAACTTATCGAGTCCAGTTCCGGCCTCTTACGGGACGGTGTAGAACTGGTACCGATACGTCCACTTGTGAGTCTTGCCCGGCTCAATCTTCATGCTGAGGAATGCTTCGGGCGCAAGCACCGTCCGGATCGACCAAAACACCACCTTCGTTAGAGGCTGGTCGCCCGTGATGATCACGCCTGCTCCGGTCTTGCGATTCTCGACACTGATCTTGTAATCTCTCGCGCTTCCTCCGAACCCTTCCAGCGGCGTGTACAAAACATCGTCATTCTTCAAAGTCTTCACGAAGACAAGTTGATTTCCGCGGAGTTCGGCGAATCCATCCAGTGTTGCCGTTGCTTTCGGAGCGAACGGGAAGGTGACGACGAAATCGGGGCCTGTGGTTTGCCGGTCCATCACCAGAAAATTATGGTCGTACACAATGGTCTCAATCGTCTTCCGTCCAGTGTTGGTTATGCTGTGCTCCAACGTCATCTCGGGTTTGTTTTTTACGAGACGGATGGTTTTGCGATACTCATAGCTGTACCTCGACCCACAATTGAGCTTTTGAACGAACTCAATCCAGTCGCCCCCTTTGCGGATGGTCCATGTGCCAGGATTTAATATTTTGTAGTTCTGGAAGGAACTGTAATTCGGCTCCTGCGGTTTCTGCAGCACTCCGACTCCAATTTTGCAGAATCCCTCGCCTGGCTTGGCGTCGGAGTATCCGAGAGCCGTCTCACCCGGAGAGATGAACTCCTCCACGGGCCCGCTGGCTGCGCTATTGGCTCCGGCAGCGACCTTGTCTCGCACCTCGATATCCGGCAAGGCGGGCTCAAACTTATCATAAAACGGCGCGAAATAATTGTGGCCTTTGTAGTTAAGGCTGACGATCATGCCCGACCAGTCGAAGCGCGTGCCCCGGTAGTATCCTAGGTGCGCGTCAGGAAGAGGTATCCTTGCGTTTAATATTCCGTTCGAGAGTTCAGCTTCAGGGTAAGTTTGTGGCGCGGCCTGAATGGCACTGAACATTATTCCCAGCGCCCATCCCACGACGATCACAGTCCAAATTATTTTTCCCATACTTCTTTTCACTTTCGTCTCCCGTCTCCAAGCCTGGAAGCAATTTTCCCTTGGCGACACGGAGATCATACAACTGTGGCTGTCGAGAAATTCAAAACATGACAAATCGGCGGAACCGGAATCGTGACCGAACCGCGTCAGTCCTGCTCGGACCCACTGACTCTTTTCTAGGAATTGCCGAGCACATTACTTATAGAAGTTTCCAGCCGCGTCAACTATGTTTTTATGATGGGTAATTTTAGACCTGTATGGAAAGCGGCGCTCACGTCTGGTCTCGGGGCCGCCATGCTGCAGCTGAGCGGTGGGAATATCCCAGCTTTGGCGCAGGAAAACGCGTCAAACGCCATTCAAATTCGAGCCGACAATCACGCCCCGGGCAAACCACTCAAACATTTTTGGAGCACAACCGTAGGCGCTGGCCGCGCCAATGAAGGCCTTCGTGCCAGCTGGCAAGAGCAACTCCACATGGCAGTGGTAAACGACGGCTTCCGCTATGTGCGATTTCATGGCCTGTTCCACGATGACATGTTTGTGTATCACGAAGAAAAGGGCGCCCCGGTTTATAACTTTCAATATATTGACGACCTGTTCGATCGCATGCTGGCGAACGGGGCACGGCCCTTTGTCGAACTCGGGTTCTCGCCCTCCGACATGGTCGCGCGCAAAGGGAGCACGGGATTCTGGTGGAAGGGCAACGGGTCTCCCCCGTCGGACTATAACAAGTGGGCGGAACTGGTTCGCCGTTTTACCGAACATTGCATCCAGCGTTACGGCTTGGATGAGGTTCGCGGCTGGTACTTTGAAGTGTGGAACGAGCCCAACCTGGACAACGGATTTTTCACCGGCACGGAGGCGCAGTATTTCGATTTGTACAAAATCACCGCGCAGACCCTCAAGCAAGTAGACGCGCAGTTGCGCGTGGGAGGCCCCGCAACCAGCAATTTCTACCTCGCCGACGAAGTCCTCAAGCAAGCGGAGGCGACCCCGGGCGCCGATCTGCCGAGTCTCCCCTGGCGGCCGATCTGGATCGAAGACTTCTTTGCCTACTGCCAGAAAAATAATCTCCCCGTCGATTTTCTTTCCACCCATCCTTATCCCTCGGACTTCACCGCCCGTGGCCAAACCATGCACCGTAGCGTGAATTCGACCCGCGACGATCTTCGGCTTCTCCGCAAAATGGTTGGCGCCAGTCCCTTCCCCCACGCTGAAATTCATCTGACGGAATGGAGCTCAAGCTCCTCAAGCCGCGATCATACCCACGATTCCCTGCCCGCCGCCGCTTTCATCGTGAAATGCAATCTCGACTCCATCGGCCTCGTCGACTCGTTGTCTTACTGGACATTCACTGATGTATTTGAAGAGCAAGGCGCGGGAAACACCATTTTTCATGGCGGTTTCGGGATGATCAACTATCAGGAAATTCCCAAACCCGTGTTCCATGGCTATCGACTCTTGAATGCGTTGGGCGACGAGTTGCTCCAGCAAACGGACGGTGCAATCGTCACTCGCGATGCGAAGTCGGGACGCATGGTCGTCTTGGCCTACAACTATCCTGTGGAAGTGCCGTATGCGCTGCCCGGAACAGGATCGCTTGAGGAAGCCGATAAGATAACCGAGACCGGAAGTGCCCGGCCACTGTCCATCACTCTTTCCGGACTGCCTCCCAATGCTCCCGTTCTGATCGAAACTCTGGACAAAAAGCACGGCAATGCCACCGGCGCGTGGCAAGCGATGGGACAACCCGCCACGCCGACACGCGAGCAAACGGATGCACTGCGCAAGTCCGCCTGGGCGACCAAAACGGAGTTCGTCCATGCGGATAGTTCGGGGCATTTGACAGTCGAGCGCAAACTCGACGCTTGGTCTCTCGTACTGGTTCGCCAGCTCTAGACAATGGGGACAGACACAGAAAAGGACAGTCGCAGCTTCTCTCGCAGGCAATTCTGCGGCATGCTGCTGGCTGCTCCGCTCGCCGCCCCATTTGCCGCGAAAAGCTCTTTCATTTCGCCCCAGGCTATTTTGCTCACGCTTGGCCCGGCTGAGATCATGCTGGGCATTGGGCGCGTCAACTGTCGCTTCTCCAAACAGAAATCTGTCTGGGCTTTCGATTCCGTGTGGGTCGACGGCAAGAAGACTGCGGTCCCGCTGAACCGTAAAGACAGTTTTTGGTTGGGGGCGGGAGAAGCTTCGACTTTTCGTGTCCGGGACCGATCTTCGCGCCATGTGCGGATTCAGTTTGCGAACTTCACGCAAGCAGGAAAGAGCGACGAAATCTCATATACCGTTTCGGCGGATGATATCTTGCCCCGCCTGCTCATTGAGTGCCAGGGCCCTGTATCGCCCACGTGCGTTTTTCGTACGGCCAATGCGAGTCGCGATCAACACGGCGCGTGGGCGACACGCGGAGAGACCGCTTCGGATGCCGAAGGACGTGAAGTGTTCATCGACGGATCTGGACGTCTGGTGTTTGGCCATAGCTGGGCCGGCCAGGTGGACGCCGCGTACGTCATCCAGGCCGAACTGCTCGACAATATCGATCCCAGCGGCCGGTCAACTCAGCCCTCGGGAACATTTTTCAAAAGTGGTCGGGTTGATGCTGGTGGAGGTGAATACTTCGGCTACTGGCAGATTCGCGTGGGTGCGGAACAGCCAAAGCGCTTCGGCATCGTCTTCGATCGCGATCTCGGCGGGAGGCTACATGACGTTTGCGAAGAGTATTATTCGCGGGCAGTCGATTCGCAGGTGGATCTAGCCGCTATTCCCAGCCAATACGATCCCTATGCGGCCCTCGATCTCATGCCCTTGCGACTCTCCTGCCCCGAATCCCTGGTTCCGAGTTATGGCTGGCACATGGAAGAGTACTTCGTCAAAGGCGGACGCGCCGCCTATCCCTACGGACACGATTCAGGGATCCAGACCGCGGCCCTGCTCGCTTATGAAGGGTTGGCCACCGCCAGGGATTGGGAAAAGAATTTTGGGCGGTATGTCGCTTCGCGGATGCCGCTCTGGGGAGAGCCCGATGGCACCGGATATTTTGTACGCCGTCCCAGTGGCTGGACGCGATGGACCTACGTCTCCGACTACAAACACAAGTTTCCTCTTCAGCAAGGAGGAAACTGGGCAGCTTCCGAGCATCTTTACCGGATTGCCGTCTTGTTCGACGACGCAGAGCTTAAAGCGCGAGCGCTGGATCTCATGCGGCACGATGTGCTGGTCAAACTCGATCTTGAAAGAATGTACTTCCCGCCCAGTTGGGATCCCATGACCGACCAACCAGGCGACCATCACGACGATTGGGCCACCACCGCCTGTCTTGGATATTGCGCGGAAGTCAGCTCCGAGATCCTCTATCCAGAAACAAGAGACCAGCAGTATCTCCGCATTGCCGACCGTATCACCGACTGGCTGCGTTCCACCTGGGGGCCGGAATCGCACATGAACTATCTGCACGAGAAGGTGAACACCTTTCACTGCTGGATGGGATGGATTCCGAATGCCCTCATTCATCGTTATGAGCGGAGCGGCGATATTTCGTTTCTGGAAATTGCCAAGGACGTGGCGTGGATCATGATTCTAACTTCATGCACCACGGCGCATCATGATGCTGCCGGATATCCTCTCACCGGCGTGACCTGTGTTGGAGTCCGCGATTGCGTCGACTACGATTGCACTCCCAACCTTTGCCAGGAGAAGGATCAGCCTTTTTTGCAGATGATGGGGAACATCTTGAACCATGCGAAAGGCCCCGCATACGCCAAGTATCTGGCGCTGCAAAAACTCGTTTTGCCGCGCGACCGATGGGATGCGGCGTTTGGGATTCAAGAACAGCGGGGCGTCAACCTGCGTACGAACTACGACAATTATGCTCGCGCCATGACCAATCTGAGCTTTGCGCTGAACCGGGGATCGGAGCGACCGATTGCGATTTTTGAAAAGTTAGTATCGCTGCGCGACCCTCGGATCGATACTCATCGTGACATGGTTCTGGCAAATGGCACCGCGACAAACCGGGAAACCAAGGTCCAAGTGCGATTCCTTCGTCCGGGATCCTATGCGCTGTCCCTCGATGACGTCGATTGGGGCATTAAGACAACGCAAGAACTCGAACAGGGCATCCCGATTGCAGTGCCGCGGAATTCCGCGAGAACGTTGCGCGTAAAGCCCGTAGTATTGCTATCGTTACTATCATTACCGTTGCAGCTCGTGGGCGCTCCCGTGGAGACGTTTGATTCTTCGGTGACTTATCTGAGTGACTTGCAACCGTTCTCAGCACAAAGGGGCGTGGGACTTCCCATCCCCATTTTTGTAAAGGACCGGAGTTTTCGGGGCGGTCCGCTCACCTTGAACGGCACGCCGCACTCGAAGGGTTTAGGAGTGGCTGCGAACACCGTGCTCCTCTACGGCCTCAATAAAAAGTATCTCCGATTCACGGCTCTGGTGGGCGTTGCCGGAGATATCGACAGCGCGCAGCCCGCTTCCATCAACCTGACGATTTTTTGCGATGGCAACTGCCGGTTCGACAGCGGGAAAATGCATCCCGACACGGCTGCCATTCCGATCGACATTGACGTTCGCGATGTAACCACGCTGGCGTTCCGTGTTTCCAGCAATTGGGAAGGCGCTGGAGATCTGACCAATGACATGGGAAATCTCGCCGACGCCCGGCTCATTGGCAGCGCCAAAGCTGGAACAAATGGCGGTGGACCATGATTCATAGCCGCTGGAATGATAGCCGCTGGATTCCGCCAGCCCTGCGGGAATTCGCTCTCCGCTCCAAATCAAGGACATAAGAATATGACGACGATTTTGCATCGACTTCTGCGAATGACGTTGATTTGCCTCTTAGCTCAAACTCTGTGGGCGGCCGAAGCTGCCCGGCACATTCCGATTTCTCTGAGTCCCGATGATGTCATCGCCACCGGCAACGAATGGGTTGCCCTGCCCACCATCCGCGCCGTGGATGGTGCAGTGGTGAACTTCAACGTTCTCTCGATGCGGGACCGGGGGTTGCTTCAGGTCGATGGCGAACGCGGCACGCCGGCCCTCGTGCCATACTTCATGGTCGACGGCAAGCGCCTGCCCTTCAAGAATCCGGCGTGGGAGTTGATCGAGTACTGGATCCCCGTGGCTCACCTCAGCATCGACGGACTGGATGCAACCGTCACCTATTGCGCGCCGGCTGACGCTCGCGGCGCATTCATCGATATGAGACTCACCAACCGGCTCTCAAAACCCGTGCCCGTGGCCCTGGGCCTGAAAGCTTCGTGGGGCGCTTTGAATCGCGTCACATACACTCCAGTTGAGCTCCGCGGAGATCGCGCCATCGTCGGCGCCCCCTGGGAGAAGTTGGCCCAGGACTTTACCTTCGTTACCTCCGACACGCATTTCGCCTGGTCGATTTACTATCCCGAATCGGAAGGCAAACTGACGGCACCGCCATTATCGACTTCACCCGCGCTCGATGCCCACCGCGCAGTGACTCTAGCTCCCGGAGAAACCGCAGAAGCGCACTTCGTGCTGGGCGTCGGACTGGAGGAGTACAGCGCTTCGCAGTCCGCCAACGTATTGGAAAATGCCATCGACCGCGCCGGGATCGATGCCATCATTGAGCAGACCGCAGCCTGGTGCCGAGCTCGAACCCGCACCACCGGCCAGCTTGATCTCGATGTCTTGATGAATCGCAACTTCCTCTTTACGGCCTTGTACGCCTGGGGACGGGCCATCGACAACGAGCAGATTGCGGGCGTCACTTCGCGGAGTCCGCGCTACTATGTCTCCGCTGCCTACTGGGACCGCGACGCCATGCTTTGGAGCTTTCCGGGAGTTCTCGATGTCGACCCGGCTCTGGCCCGCGAGACCATCGCATATGCGCTGACCACCCAGTTCAGGAATACCGGAACTCACAGCCGGTTCATTGACGGCGTCATTCTGGAAGATGGCTTTGAGCTGGACGAGGTTGTCGCTCCCATCATCGCCATGAATCAGTACTTTGAACGAACCAGGGACGATGAATTTCTGGCCCGTTATCGTGAACCACTTGTTGGGCTGTACGATCGTGTCCTCGCGCACTTCGATTCCGACGCCGGACTCTACTGGACGCTGCAGGACGCGCAGGACCAATATCGCAAGCAGAGGTTTTCCACCTATGACAACGTGCTGGTGTGGAGAGCAATGCTGGACCTGGCAAATTTTTCTAAGCGATGGAAAGAGCCCAGCAAAGCGCAGCAGATTACTCAGCGCGCTGATTCTCTGCACACGGCGATCATGCAGCGCTGCATTTCCAACGATGCTCCGGGCGCGACCGGACCGATTTTTGTTTCGGCCACGGACTTGAAGACACCCATATTTGCGGATGTTCCCCCGGGTTCGCTGATGAAATTGCCAGCGCTCGGTTTTGTGACGGAAACCGATCCCCTTTTCGTCCGCACCTACGAGTGGCTGCATTCAAAGAACTACAAATATTCGTTTTCCGACCAGCCCTATGGCCTTCCGGGGAGCTATCGGGTTGCCTTCACCACCCCGTGGGAAGTCGCCGACCATTTGAGCTTGAAGGCGGGACGCGATCAAGCCCTCAAGGTGCTTCGCGGCAGCCACTGGGACGGCGGAATCATTTCCGAGGGAGTCGATCCCACATCGGCCGTTATGGATTACGATGGTCGTGCCTTCGCCACCGCAGCGGGCTATGTGGCGCACGCAATTTGCCAGTCGTTCTGCACCGATTCGAAGAAGTGAACTAGTAAGAACTCGCCCGTCCCAAGGCGCTTAGGAGGTGTTCCGCCCCATGTTTCAGCCCCTAATCCGAAGATTCAGTCCGTTGTTGTTTCGCTGCACGCTGATTCTGGCAATCACTGCTGCCGCGCAAGATCTTCCCACAGCCAAGCCTGAAGCCGTCGGCCTTTCCGCCGAGCGTCTCGATCGAATCAGCACCACCGTGCAGAAGGATATTGATGACCAGCGGCTCGCTGGCGCCGTCACCTTGGTCGTTCGTCACGGCCACGTCGCGTGGTTCAAAGCGCAGGGCATGCAGGACCGCGAAGCAGGCAAACCCATGCGGCCCGATACTATCTTCCGCATCTGCTCCATGAGCAAGCCCATCACCAGCGTCGCCGTCATGATGCTTTACGAACAGGGCCGGTTCCGGCTGGAGGATCCCGTCTCGAAATACCTTCCCGGATTCAAGAATCCAAAGATCCTCGTTAAACCCTCCACCGGTGACCCGTACACCATTCCCGCTTCGCATGAAATCACCATCCGCGACCTCTTGCGCCACACCTCCGGCCTCACCTACCAGTGGAATCCCGATCTGGGCCCCCTGTATGAAGACGCGAAGGTCGCCCATGGCATGCTCCCCTACGACGGCACCATCGGCGACAGCGTCGAGCGCCTAGCCAAACTCCCGCTCCTTTTTAATCCCGGCGATCGCTGGGAATACGGCCTGAGCGTCGACGTTCTCGGCCGCCTCGTCGAAGTCGTCTCCGGCAAGCCCTTTGACGAATTCCTGCGCACTCAGATTTTCGAACCGCTCGGTATGAAGGACACGTCGTTCTTCCCGTCGGACAACAAACTCGATCGCCTGGCCACTGCCTACACCTACTATCCGGACAAGGGCCTGAATCGATTTCCAGAAAAGCCCATTACCGAGGGCTCTTTCACCTACTCCGCCGACTATCCCTACCACGGAGCCAGGAAACTTTTCTCTGGCGGCGCCGGCCTCACCTCCACCGCCATGGACTATGCGCGCTTTTGCGAGATGATGATCGAGGGAGGAAAGCTCGGCAATGTCCGCCTCCTGAGCCGCAAATCGATCGAACTCATGACCCACGATCAGTTGGGAAAAATTGCACCCGACAATGCCTTCGGCCTCGGTTTCGGCATCGATGGCGTGAAAAACCCACCTGCGGAAATCGGAACCCCGGGAGAATTCAACTGGGGGGGATTCTTCTACACCGCCTTTTCCGTGGACCCCAAGGAGCAGATGATTGTCATCTTCATGGGACAGCTTCACCCTGCAGTCGGTCTCACACTGGATCACCAAACGCACGATCTCGCCTATCAGGCCATCATCGATTGAGATGGATTGGAGTCGGAACCGCCGAATACAAACCTCAGGACCTGCCATACCGCAGCAATACCTGAGAAAAGCTGGTCACATTGTCATAGTCGTATGGAAATTCACTCGCTAACATCGCTCTCGTGATTACAGTCGGGGTGCATGCTCGTTACGAGACCAGTTTCGAATGCGCACTCGACTATCCAAATCCCGTACAAGACGTTCAACTCACGGTCGAGTTCGAGTCGGACGGCCAAGAAAAGAGGACCGTCGAGGGGTTTTGGGACGGCGGGAGGACCTGGCGCGCAAGATTCTCCCCTGACCTCCGTGGCCATTGGACTTGGCGCTCTCGTTGTTCCCACTCCGACGATTCTGGGCTGCACAACCAGACAGACGAGTTCGAATGCAGCGAACTTTCCGCCCTCAAATCGCCTCTGCACCTTGGGCCGCTCCAAGTTTCTCCGACGCGCCGTTACCTGATACACAGCGACGGCCAGCCGTTTTTCTGGCTTGGGGACACCGCGTGGAACGGTCCCCTGCTTTCCGCTGAATCCGACTGGGCAGCCTATCTCTCCGACCGGGCAAAGAAGGGCTTTAACGTCATCCAATTTGTTGCCACGCCATGGATCGGTGCCACGGGCGATGCTACCGGACGTCCTGCCTATCTGGGCCAGAGGATGATTCGAATTGAACCGGCCTTCTTCAAGCGCCTCGATCATCGCGTGGACATGATCAATGAATTTGGCATGGTTGCCGCACCGGTTCTAGCCTGGGCTGCCGCGTGGAATCCGGAGAGCGTCCATCTCAATCCCGGCAACAGCCTCTCCGACGAACAGCTGATCGTTTTACTCCGTTACCTTGTTAGCCGTTATGGAGCCCATCAGGCGATTTGGATTTTGGCCGGTGATGGAATCTATACCGGCAACGAAGCCGAGCGATGGCGCCGCATCGGCCGCTCCGCTTTCCGCTTCACGAACCGCTCCGCCACCATTCATCCCGCCGCCAAGGTTTGGGTCGCTCCGGAATTCCGCCGGGAGCCCTGGTTTCATTTCAACGGTTACCAGAGCGCCCACGGTACCGACGACGATACCTTCCGGTGGATCAACGAAGGACCTCTCAGTACCAATTGGCGGACCGAACCCGCCTGTCCACACATCAATCTCGAGCCCTGTTACGAAGACCACATTTCGATGACGTCGGGCGAGCGCATCAATGCTTACGATGTGCGGAGCGCGAGCTACTGGAGTCTGCTCGCCACTCCGCCCGCCGGCGTCACCTATGGAGCCCACGGTGTTTGGAGTTGGGAGACAACTCGTGAGCTTCCCCTGAGTCATCCCCACTCCGGAATCGCGAAACCGTGGTATGAAGCGATTAACTTGCCCGGCAGCCATTGCATGACACACTTGAAGTCGATCTTTACTTCGGTGGATTGGTGGCGGCTTCGTCCATGCCCCGAATTGCTGCACTTTCAACCGGGGTGGGAGTCGGCAGCGCGATTTGTTTCGGCAGCCTGTTCTGAAGAGCGTGATCTGGCGATGATTTATTCTCCGGAAGGTGGCTCCCTCCAACTGAATGTCGGTTTCTTGTCACGCGAGGTCACGATGCAGTGTTTTAATCCGGAAAACGGGAAACTGCTTTGGCAACGTCACTTCGATGAGAATGAAAAAAGAAGCGAAGAAACAACTGATACGGGAAGTCCCGGAGATCGAGTGCTAGTCTTACGAGCATCCTGAGGGAAGGTGCTGGGAAATGTACATGCGATTTAGAAGCCGACGCCGTTACTGTCTTGCTCTGGCGAGTATTGCCATTTTGCCGTTCATGGTGTGCCCGAGTTTCTCTTTCGCCAAGGCACGAGCGCCATTTTCAAACGCCGCCGGCATCTACGACATCCGCAACTATGGAGCAATCGGGGACGGCCTCACTGATTCCACTTCAGCCATTCAGAATGCGATTGATGCCGCCAGCATCAAGGGCGGAATTGTATTGATCCCCATCGGGCGCTTCCTGTGTAAAGGCAACCTGGAAATAAAGATGGGTGTCCACTTGAAAGGGTTGAACGAAGTGCCACAATCATGGGAGCCGCAGACGGGATCGATACTAATGCCGACCGCGGATAAAAATAACGATAACGAAGACGCTCCCGGTTTCATCGAAATGCGGACATCGACCTCGCTGACCGGAGTCACCATCTACTATCCCGAGCAGCGCGTGGATGACATCTACCCCTATCCCTGGACGATTCGTATTCGCGGCAACCCGTCGCATCCGAAAGAAGTCGCGTTTGATGTCACGGTCGCCGATGTCACTCTGATCAACAGCTATAACGGAATTCGGACGGGCCCCACAGAAAATGGACGCCACAGAATCATGAGTGTGCACGGCTGCGTCCTCAGGCGCGGCATCATGGTGGATTGGACCGGCGACATCGGCCGTATCGAGAACGTCCAGTTTCACTGCCACTTTTGGGGCAGCAAGGCTTTCCGCGGAGACTTCGATAAAGTCTTCGCCTACATGCAACACCATCTGGAAGCCTTTGTCTTCGGGCGAACCGATTGGGAGTATGTGACCAACACTTTTGTCTTCCCCGCCAGGGTTGGATATCGTTTCATTCAAACAGCCAATGGCGCCGCCAATGGCCAATTCTCCGGCATCGGAGCGGACGCCACGGAGAATGCAGTTCTGGTGGAGGCGGTCCAGCACATGGGGCTTCTGATCACCAACGGCGAATTCAACAGTCATCTGTCCGGAGTCAGCACCGAGGTGGTGGTCGAAAAAGAAGCGCGCGGCAACGTGCGCTTCGTGAATAGCGGCTTCTGGGGCCCGGTCAAGCACAACGTTGTTTTGCACGGCGAAGGCTTCACTTCTTTCTCCGACTGCTATTTCTCGAACGATAACCCGACGTCCGACGCGGCCATTCTGGTGGAAGGTGGCAAGGTTCAAGTTCAAAACAGCACCTTCGGGGCGGTCGCAAAACAACTCGCTCCGGGACATGCTGAACCCGATGCGGAGGGCCGCTTTCAGTCTCCCAGCATTCATTTGTCGCCAGGCGTACAGAGCGCCATTATCCGCGGCAACAATGGCTATTACGGCGTGAAAATTGAAAACGAAATTGGCAGCCGCGCCATCATCAGCGACAACGAACCTTTTCACGCGCCGCCACCGGTCTCATCCAACGAATCAAACCCATGAAATCGATGGTCAAGGAAATCGTGCCCGAGTCGTTCATGCCAACCGAAACACGGTCCACGAACATCCTTTTATATCTCGTCTATTTCACCTACTTCTTCTGCGGGTTGACGCAGTGCTTCGAGAGTGTGTTTCTTCCCGAGATGAAAGAGTATTTTCACCTCAATTATCAGCAGCAGATGTACATCATGTTTGCTAAGAACATCGCATTCCTGCTCGCGGTTCTTGTCGGCTCAAAGGTATTGCTTATCGGATACAAGAACTGTTTGACAATCGCGATGACGCTGTATGCTGCAGGCACTCTTCTTATCGTTCCTGGCCTGCGAATGGGCCGCTACAGTCTGGTGTTATTGGCCTTTGTTGTGATCGGCAGCGGCTTCACGATTCAGATGGTTGCCGGTAGTCCTTTGATCAGCGCTCTCGGACCGCCGCAAAGCTCGTCGAGTCGCTTGAACTTCGGCAATGCTTTGGGAGCAATTGCCCAGATCATCGCTCCGGCAACGCTCACCATCATCATTCCCGCCACCGTAATCTCCGTCATGGGAAAACTGCCTTACATGCAAGGCATATTTATCACGTTTGGACTAGGGTTGGTCGCGCTTGCGCTGGCCACACTGCTGGTCAAGGATGTGGACGTCCGGGAAAGCCTGCGGGAGTCATCTGCTTCGACCGGATTCTCAGCGACCTCGGTGTGGCACCCCAAGGTCGTGCTCGGGTTTGTGGCCATCTTCCTTGTACTCGGCACCGAAGCGTGCCTCTTCGGATTCTTCCGCAATTACCTGGAAGATCCGGCCGTAGCGGGATTGTCCGCCCACCAGTCCGAGAGGTTCTTCACCATTTACTTTGCGGTGTTCGCTCTGGGCAGAATGGCGGCGGCATGGATACAGAAGCATCTGCGGCCGGCCGTACACATCACGTTTCATCTCTTTGCCGCAATCCTTTGCTTGCTGCTCGTCATGTTTGCTAAGGGGGCGATCGCTGTAACCGCAGTGGTCGCCTTGGGTTTCTTCGTTTCGATTTTCTTCCCGACACTTTATTCCATGGCGATTGAGAACATGGGCGATCTCACCGGGCAGGCTTCGGGGATTCTTACGCTCGGCTTCCTGGGTTGCGCAATTATTCCAGTGCTGCAAGGTAAGCTGGCAGACTCCATTGGTCTGCAATTGTCCTACGGCTTGGGATTGTTTGGTTATCTGTTCGCACTCTTTTACGTCTTCCGCCATCGGCGCTTTAAGAATGTTGGCGGAGTTGCCATTGAAACAATCGGCATTGACGCCACAGGAAATCCTTAGGGTCCGGAAAGGGATGGGCGATCCGAATGAATCGGAATCAACTTTTACTCATGCTTGTCGTTTTGATACCCATCTTCTGTTTTGGCTGGGAAAACGTGGGCGCCGTCACTGACGTTCAACCACTCCCGAATGGAGTGGAACTGCGTGCTGGTCAGGTTGCCGTCCGTGTTTCGGCCTTAAGCGATTCCATCATTCGCGTCCGCTATTCAAAAAACGGAAGCTTCCCGAAAAAGATATCGTTTGCGGTGATTTCCCATGCGGGTTTTGGGGCTCCCCGCGTCCAAGTGACGAACACGAATAACGCAGTCCTATTGACCACCGGCAAGTTTAACGCGCGTATTGAAAAGGCCACGATGCGCATCGTCTTTGAGGAGACCTCCGGAAAAGTCATTCTTCAGGACCATCCCGGCTACCCCGTGGCGTGGAATGGCGACGAGTTCCGCGTGTGGAAGTCTATGCCCGCCACGGAGCACTATTTCGGTCTCGGCGACAAAGCGGGAGTCCTCGACCACCGCGGTCAGGCTTACACGATGTGGAACAGCGATTGGGGAGGTTTCGACCGGGGCAAGGACCCTTTATATAAAGCCATTCCATTTTTCATTGGGATGTCAGGGCCTTCCGCGTACGGACTGTTTCTCGACAACACGTATTGGTCGAGCTTCGACTTCGGAAAAGAGAAGTGCAACGCCCTATCCTTCGGAGCAGAGGGCGGCGAGCTCGATTACTACTTTTTTTACGGCCCAGATCCAAAAGCTGTGGTCAGCGAGTACTCGCAACTAACGGGACGCACGCCTTTGCCGCCGCTATTCATGCTGGGATATCAGCAAAGCCGCTGGAGCTACTTCCCGGAGACCCGGGTCCGCGAGATCGCGCGAGAATTTCGCAATCGAAAGATTCCCGCCGACGCGATCTGGCTGGATATTGATTATCAAAAAGACCACGCGCCATTCACGATCAACCGGGAAGCATTTCCGCATTTCGAGAACATGATCCACGATCTCGCGCAAGATGGGTTCAAGACCATCCTTATCACCGACCTTCACATGAAGAAACAGACGGGCTATAAGCCTTACGACGAAGGTATGGCCTACGACGAGTTCGTCAAGAATCCCGACGGTTCGGTTTACGTAGGCGATGTCTGGCCGGGCGCCAGTGTCTTCCCGGATTTCACCCGCGAAGCGACGCGAAAGTGGTGGGGCACTCTGTTTGCCGACTTCGTGCACATGGGAGTTCGTGGATTCTGGAACGACATGAATGAGCCGGCGGTGTTCAATGAGGAGAAGACCATGCCGCTGAACACCGTGCATCGCGTGGAAGACAGCCAGCAGCACCGGATCGCTGACCATCGTGAAATCCACAATGTTTTCGGGATGGAAAACGTACGCGCCACCCACGACGGATTGCTCGCCCTCTCCCCCGATGTACGCCCCGTAGTGATGACCCGCGCTGGCTATGCTGGCACGCAGCGCTACGCTGCCACCTGGACGGGCGACAACACGCCGACATGGTCGCAATTGGCGCTGTCCGTCTCCATGCTCCTGAATCTTGGCGTTTCGGGTTATCCCTATGCTGGAGACGACATCGGCGGCTTCGGCGGCAGTCCCACGCCAGAACTATTGACTCGCTGGATCGAGCTGGGCACATTCAACACTATCGCCCGTAGCCACAGTTCCCTGGACACATCGAATCATGAGCCTTGGGCGGATGGCCCCGAACAGGAAGCGATTCGTCGCCGCTATATTGAAAATCGCTACCGACTGCTTCCTTACATTTACACCAGCATGGAAGAAACATCCCGCTCCGGCTTGCCGCTTATGCGCCCCCTGTTCCTGGAGTTTCCGTCGGAGATCGGATTGGCGGCCAACGACCGCGAATTTATGTTCGGCCACGATCTGCTCGTCGCCCCACAACTTAGCGAGACCCTAGATCCCCTTACCGTGGAACTGCCGGCCGGCGATTGGTACGACTATTGGACTGGAAAACGTGTGGCCGGCAAATCGCCTCTTGGGCTTCATCCCAAGCTCGACGAGCTTCCCGTCTACGTCCGAGCCGGAGCAATTATTCCGAAGCAGGCGGTCGTGCAACATGTCGAAGAGGTCCCGCAGGGACCGCTGGAGTTGAATGTCTATCCCGGACCGGATTGTCGCGGCTCGTTGTATACGGATGACGGAAATACGTTTGCCTATCAGCGCGGCGTCTTCTTTCGCGCGCAATTCTCGTGCACTGTCAACTCCGATTCTCTGCAACTCATCGTCTCCAGCGCGGAAGGAACTTACATTCCATGGTGGAAGGATATTCACGTGACCGCTTTTGGCGTCTGGGAAAAACCAAGCCGTGTGCTACTCAATGGCCAGCCCACCGATCAATGGTGGTTTGATCCCGATTCTCAATCCGTCTCGATTCTTTCCAGCTACAGCCGATCGGGACAGGTACTGAAGATCATGTATTGAACCCGCGGCGGTTCTAAACCACAGAGGGTCACAGGAAATCGTCGAGCCGCGTCTCCCCTGTGCTTCCCTGAACCCCTGTGGTTACGCCCTTCGACGTCCTCCCCGGCGTCGACCGCCTACTGCGCGTTCCAGCCTTCCAGCAACACCGCTGCGAATCGCACCGGAATCGGCAGCGGTACGTCGCCAAGAATCGGATAGGTGACGGTTTCAAACGTGTACGGAGAATGGTTCATTACCTCGGAACCGAACGCGAGGCCGTCGTCGTTGAGCGTAATCGTGCTCTGGAAGCTAATATCGAGCTTGCCGCTGTACTCGCCGGCCAGATCTTTCCAGACAAAAGTTACTGATCTTTTGTCCTGCGCACTTACCGCGCTCGCCAATGGAGTCTTCTCGCCTCGGTTCGGGATGACAAGTTATTAACCCAGGCCCGTGGGTTCTGGCCGCGCAACTCCTCTCAGTAGGTCCCAAGCTTCATATGAATGATGCGCCCAGCATCGCCGAAGTCCACGCCAAAGTCGCATTCGTCTCCATTCAGTAAGCGGCGAACTTTCCAGTGCCCATCTTCGTAAGTGCCTTCTTCCACTTTCAAAATCTGCCAACGCTCTTTCAACCCAGGATGAGCCAGATTGAATTCAATACGAGCATCGAAGCCCGTGACCAGAAATTCATCCGGTGCAATTCTCGCGACCAGCAACTCGCCCGTCGGCTGATTACTGGTGGAACGCATGCCACCGTCGTGCCTCCCAAACGAGGCGATCGCCGTCCACTTGCCGAAATCCATAAGGTGAGTGGATACGTCTTCCCCTTCCATGGCGGTCCTGAGTTCACCTGCGAAAGTCAGCCGCGCAATCTCGCGATCCATCGATGCTAGGACCCGGAATGTGCGCTCGAAGGGAACCAGTTCAGGGTAAGAGGAGGCGGTCGGCTGCTCGATTTCCGTTCGATCGTTGACGTGGTCCAGTCCCCAAACAGCAAAGCCGATACCGCCTTCTCCAAGAACGCTGAAGGGATAACGCGCAAAGATAGCTTGATTTGCATTCTCCGGAACAAACAGCGCGTTATCGGAGCGGTGATAGGCGGAAATGATGCGTCGGTACGTAGTATCGCCTGAAAGGTAGATATCCGGGCCGATTAGATCAATGGAATGGGTAACTGCCTTCCAGAGATCAAGCATAACGTCAACCGCGCCACCACTGGGATAGCTGCGGGACGGCGTAGGCTCGAAGTCATCCGGAGTGCGCACCCACGCGTTCACGTACATCGGCAAGGGATACTCGCGCTTGCCCGCGGCTGCAACCTGATCGATGTAGCGCGCTACCGCGTACGCCTGAAACCGCTCCGCTGCCTGCGAACCAAACACCTGCTCCCAATTGCCTGATCGTACATTCAATCCCCGAATGAGCTCTGCTGGCACGTCCGCGGAGAATAACTTCTGGGCAGCCGCAGAGTAATCGCGGACCGAATCTAGAGATCCGGACTCATTCTCCACTTGCACCATCAGCACCGTGTGCTGCTCGCCGTCGATTGCTTTGAGGTGGCGCAGGAGTGCGGCAAATGCGCGTTCATCAGCTTCGAGAGTAGCGGCCCCGAACGGCGACAGTGAATCCGTCAACCTGCCGCTAGCGTCGATCAAACGTGGATAGCGCGCCGTGTCGGACTTTATCCAGTCTGGAACGTAGTGACAGCGCGCATTTTTCCACGTGCCAAACCAGAGCAGCACCACATGCAGCTTATGCTGACGAGCTTGCTCCACCACCGCATCCACGTTGGTGAAGTCAAATTGTCCAGGTTGGGACTCCAATTGCTCCCAGTAAACCGCGGCCTCTACGGTGTTTGCGTGGATGAATTCGAGGGCGGCCCAAACTTGCGGTAAGACAGCAGGCCATGCACTGGAGTTATGGATTTGTCCGCCGAGAATAAAGTAGGGCTGACCATCTACATATAGGCTGTAGCGGCCATGCTCCTGCACCAACCTCGGCATCTCCGGAGCAGCCGCACAGAGAGACGTGCCGTAGACCAGCGTAAGACAGCACAGACGGAATAAGTAGTTCATAGCTTCCCAGCCTTCAAATGCAATTAGTTTGCGGGTAGACCGGTTTTGATCATAACTGCACCGTGCGCCGGAACTAGCACCGAGTACCCACCCTTCAACACTCCCAAGTTCTGGTGCTTCCAAAGATCGCGAAGAGGCAACTCGTCAGTTTGTTTTCGGCCAATATCAGTCCAACGCACGCGGACGGTCCGCGTTGATTTGCTCCGGTTGAACAGTACGACGGCACGGTTTCCATCTGCAAGAGGGCGCATCCAAACCTCACGTTTTCCCGTAACGCGCACTCGGGTGCCTTCGGTACCGCCCGAATCCTGATCGACGGCGATCACCTCGGGATTCGTCAGTATCTCGCGAATCTCGGGCGACATGGATCGCAGATCGTTGGTCGAGATCAGCGGAGCCGCCAGAATCGTCCACAGGCTCAACTGCGCCCGTGACTCTTCTACCGTGAGCCCGGGATGGCCGACCTGCAGCAGGTCGGGATCGTTCCAATGCCCGGGCCCGGCATATGCCGCCAGCGGAGGTTGCGCATCCAGAATCAGAACCCAGCCGCGTGGATAGCCGCCCGGTTTGTTCATTGTGCTCCGCCCACAATCCCAGCAATCCTTGCTGTCTCCGGTAGAGCGCCAGAGATGGGCTACTGACGCACCCCAGATCCAGGGTTTGTTATCGCCCCATTCGCACATGCTGAATACCATGGGCCGGCCCGTCGCCAGGATCGCCAGGCTCATTTTTCGATAGGCTTCCTTCGCGTCCTGGCCATTGGTGTTGCACCAATCCTCTTTAACGTAGTCCACGCCCCACTCGGCGAAAGAGTTTGCATCCTTGTCTTCGAAGTCCTTGCTACCGGGAGCGTTGGACACGCAATCCTCACTGCCGGCATCCGTGTAGATGCCAAACTTCAGTCCCTTACTATGCACATAATCGGCAAGGGCTTTCATACCCGAGGGGAACTTTTGCGGGTCGGCTACCAGCCTTCCATCGGCATCCCTGCGGTTAGCTTTCCAGCCAGCATCCACAATGACGTATTCGTACCCGGCGCTCTTCATCCCGTTGCTCGCGATCGCGTCCGCCGTGGACCGGATCAGGGCTTCATCAATCTTCAACTCAAACGCGTTCCATGAATTCCAGCCCATGGGCGGGGTGCGGGCCAGCCCATTGTCGAGCGCCGGAGCGTTTCCCCGGAAATGGAGAATCACCACGCAGATTAAGGCCAGGATCTTGATGACCGCGACCGTCATATTACGGGGATTGCGCATGCAGAGACACATTAGATCATCACGGCCTGATCGTCCTATAAGACAGCGACCCCATAATCTGACAAACATGCCGTTCGCCTTGGTTCCCCGGGCTACTTTTGTCAGAAAGTTATGCGTGATTCTTACAGAATCCGCGCCCAGCTTGGCATACGATCCGTTCCGGCTAGTAGAGATCTACTAGCCAGGAGAGCCAAGATGCTCAAACGACCCTTGCCGTCCCTCTGCGCCGCCGTCATCGCACTCTCGCTGATCGCAGTGCCAGCCTTCACCCAGACGATTCACAACCGCCCGCACACTGCGGCAAACAAAAGCGTGGACCCTGCCAAGGACCAGGTCCTGGACTACACCACAAGCTGGATTGGCAACACGTTCGGTGGTTTCGATCCCAAACCTCCGAACGATACCATGTTGCACGTGCCCCTCGATATGGATTCCATCTATGTCACCCCCGATGGCCGGGTCTTCACCAACGTAATCTGGGAAGAAGGCGGCAGGGCGGTTTCCGTATTCAAGGACGGCCGCCTGATCAGCCCTTTGAATGATTTGGACGGCAGCCCCAACTGGGCGAATGGCGGAGGAGTAGCTGTGGCTTCCGACGGCAATCGCATTTTTGTCGGTTATGCCCCGAACGGCACGGGAGTTGGCATCCTCAGTGCCAAGGACCTGACCAACACCGGCCTCAGCCTGAACGGGAGCTCCACCCTAGCCAATAGTCATGGCATTTTCGCCATGACCATCGCCAAGAAGAAACTGTATGTCACAGAGAACGACGTAAATCTGGTGGAGGTGTTTGATCTCAACAACCTTTCTCTGCTGAACTCGTTCACCGTCCAAAATCCGGTCCGCATTGCCGTGGACGCCAAAGGCGGAATGTGGGTGAGCCACCGAGATCCGACTCCGCTGCCGGCGACTCCGGCCGGAAATGTCTATGACATCAACGGCCAGATGGGCTTGGCCACGATCGACCATTTCGACAGTTCCGGCACATGGATCAATTCGATCACTCTGCCCGAGGGGGGAGAGGTGGGTGCACTTTGGATCGATAGCGATGGCGCTCTGCTGGTGGGAGATGACGGCCCCGACCAGAACATCAAGATCTACTCGAATATTCTGACCAATCCGGTCCTCTCCTCGACTTTCGGGGTGACCGGGGGCAACTACGCCGGGCCAGTACCGGGACAGGTGGGACCGCAGAGATTCCGCGGCATCACTGGAATCGGAACCGACGCTAAGGGCAACATCTATGTGAGCCAGAGTGGATTTGGTCTCGACATGGGCGTCGGACACGGCGTCGTTCTGCAGAGCTACTCGTGGTGGGGTGGGTTGAATTGGGAGGTGAATGGCCTCGGATTCGTCTCGCTCGCCAGTGTCGATCCGCGTTCCGATACGGACGTCTACGATGCTTATCACCATTTCAAAGTCGACTATTCGAAACCCGCGGGGCAGGAAGCCACCTACGTGGCCGACACCTATGACCGATTTAAGTACCCCGACGACGTCCGCGTGACCAGCATCATGAGCACTGGCCAAGTCCAGTACATCCATGGCAAGAAGTTCCTGGTCGTCTCCGGCCAGTACGGCGTGCAATTGGAGATGTACCGTTTCAAGGGGAAAAGCGAAATCGCGATTCCCTGCGTGGCGTTCGACTACGGATCGTTCCAGAACGGCAACTATCAGGACTTCGACGTCGAGCCGATTGACGGAGAGTTTATCTGGCGTGACTTGAACGGCGACGGCCGGATGACGCTGGATGAGTTCCTGGAGCCTCCCAACAATAACCATCGCGACGGTGGCTACTACTGGGTGGACACTAACGGCGATGTCTGGCAAGTAAGTTATCAGGCTGAAAACCCACCCTACGAATCTTCCATCCACCTGCGGCGTTTCCTCTTCCAGGGGTTCGACGCGAACGGCGCTCCCGTCTACGATTACAGCCACCTGCGCGTGTACGACACGCCCGCCGATATTCCCGACCTCACCGATGTGCAGAAGGCGGTGTTCCTCCCGAACAGCGCCGGAGGCACTCTATATGTGGCCGGCAACGCTCCGGGACAAGGTAGCTTCTCCAAAATCGCTCGCTATGACCACTGGGACAAGGGGAACCGAAAAGCCACATGGGTCATCGACATTCCCTGGGATCCAGATCCGAACAACACCTGGTCGCCGAACTCGTTCACAGTGGCCGGAGACTTCTTGTTCGTCGATTTCTGGGTTCCTCATTACAACATCGTCTTCTCTCTGAAGAACGGCGCTTACGTAGGCAGGTTCACGCCTGGCAAGTCCGTCGGTGGCGCGCCGAATGTCGGCAATACCGATGAATGGCAGGCGAACTCCGCTCACCGTCTCTGGAACGGCGAGTACGTGCTTCTCCAGGAAGAAGATTTCCAGGCAAAGTATCTGATGTATCGCTGGTTTCCCCCGGCGACACTTCCTACACCGCCTGTACCTCAGCCTCCGGCTAACCTGCAAGCGTTGCCGGATGATGAGGCAGCAGCAATCTCCTGGATCGGTGGCCCGGACGCGCTGATCTACAATGTCGGCCGCAGCACCACCAAGGGCGGCCCCTATACCATCGTCGATTCTGGCGTGTATCAGACCAGCGTCAGCGACGTCGGGTTAATCAACGGCCAGACCTACTACTACGTAGTTACGGCGGAAGCCGATACCGGACTGAGCAGCGTGAACTCACCCGAACTCTCCGTCACCGCAGTGGCCGCCGGCACTACCTATGAAGCGGAGAATGGCATCCTGGGTGGTTGCGCTCAGGTTTTCGCTGGCCCCAAGGACTCCGGCGGATACCGTGTAGGGTGCATGGCTCCCGATGCCACCATCACGCTCAATAACGTCACCGTGCCAACCACCGGAACCTACGCCATGCGTATCTACTACGGCAACGGAGATAACAACTCTTCCGACCTGTATAACATGGGCGTAATTGTGAATGGCGGCTCCATCGTGTACTCGCAGAACATGCCGTTCACCGGAGATTGGGCGATTCCCGGTTACGTTACGATGAACGTACAACTCAACGCCGGGGCAAATACGATTGTTGTCGGCAATCAGGATAACGACACCGCCGGCGGGCCGGATATCGACCGCATCGTGGTGCCTTTCGCACCATTGCCAACGAACTAGCAACCCACGGATTCTGCCGTCACCCACGGCGGCAGAATCCCTTTTTCACAGTGCAAGTTTCACGCCTGCCCAGGTGATGCCATGCTCAAGAAATATTTTCCCTATATCCTCTGTGCCGCCCTCATCTCGCTGATTGCGGCGCCAGCTTTCACGCAGACAGTGCGCCCCCGCCAGAACGTTGGCGTAAACAAGAGCGCGGACACAAGCAAGGACCAAGCGCTCGACTACACTACCAGTTGGGTGGGAAACACTTTTTCGGGCGGCAACTTCGGCCCGAACATGATCATGAAACACGTCCAGATCGACATTGACGCGATCTATGTAACGCCGGACGGAAGAGTTTTCACCAACACGGGCTGGGACGAAGGCGGCCGGTCATTGACCACCTTCAAGAATGGCAAAATTGTCAATCCGCTCAACGTGGTCAACAACAACAATGGCGGTGGCGATAATGCGGGGGGCTTCGCGGTAGCAGCCGACAGCCATTATGTCTATCAAGGTGAATCCAACGGAATTCAAGTAAAAAATATCAGCGACCACTCTGACGCCAGTGTCAGCTTAACCGGCAGTAACACCCTGTCCAATAGCGCCGGCGTCTATGGGATGGCACTCGTGAAGAACAAGCTTTATGTCACTGAGAACGATGTGAATGTCGTTGATGTGTTCGACACCACAACCCTCGCGTTGGTCAACAGCTTTTCGATCAATGATCCGGTTCGTATTGCCGTCGATAACCAAGGCGGCATGTGGATCAGCCACCTCGATCACACCCCGCACCCTAATTCCATCTATGGCGGTTTCGGTACGCCTGTCATCGATCATTACGATCACGCCGGAACTTGGATCAACTCCATTACCTTGCCTGCGGGTGGACAGGTTGCAGCTCTCTGGATTGATCGAACTGGAGCGCTCTATGTAGGCGACGACGGACCGGATCAGAACATCAAAATCTACGCGGGCTTAGAGACTACGCCCGCCTTGGTGGCAACCTTCGGCGAGAAGGGGGGAGTCTACGCGAAACCCAATCCCGGCACAGTCGGCTTTCTGCGTTTTCACGGCATCACCGGAGTCGGCACCGATAACCAGGGCAACATCTACGTCAGCGAAAATGGATCCGGATTCGCTCCTAGCTCCGGGGGCAACGGACATGGAGCAGTATTGCAGAGCTATGCCTGGTATGGCAGCCTGAACTGGTCGGTAGAGGGTCTGGAGTTTGTATCGCTGTCGGATGTGGATCCTGGCTCGGAAAATGATGTCTACGACTCCTATCACCACTTTGTAATGGATTACAACCAGCCACCCGGTCACGAAGCGACCTATGTGGCGGACACCGTCGATCCCAATCTTTTCCCGCAGGATGTTCGGCTCACTGGATTCGGGCAGTACACGCAGGTGCAGCGCATCAAGGGCAGAAAGTTTCTCTTTGTAGGCGGACAGGGTGGCAACTTCCTGGCCGTATACCGGTTTGGCCACGTCCCGGGTGGCGAAAATCTTAAAGAGATCGCCATCCCATGTGCCGGTTTTGACTATAACTTCGGAGGCCCGGCTTTCATTGTGCATCCAGCCAATGGCGAATATATGTGGAGGGATCTCAACGGCGATGGGCAAATGTCGATGGACGAGATCTTCCAGCCTGCGAATCCAGGCGGCCAGTTCGGCAACAGCTGGTGGGTGGACACGAACGGCGATGTCTGGCAAGTCATCGGGACTTATGGGCAGCTCGCGATTCGACGTTACCTTTTCCAGGGATTCGATCAGTTTGGCGCTCCCATCTACGACTACCAACACGTGCAGAGCTACGCCTATCCTGCCGAGTTCGCAAGCCCAAACGACGCAAGTGTCTGGGAAGCGATTTTTGTGCCGCGCGACAGTGCAGGAGGGACTTTATATCTAGCGGGAAACTATCCCTACCCTCCCATCTTCGGTGGATACGCCGGCAACTTCTCGGCAATTGCGCGCTACGACCACTGGGACAAAGGCAATCGGACGCCGACTTGGATCACGCCGCCTCCATATGACATGGATCCGAACAACACGTGGGCGCCAAATGCATTCAGCGTCTCCGGCGGATTCGTATTCGCGGATTTCTGGGTCCCTCATTACATCGCTGCGTTCAATGCGAAAACGGGACAGTATGTCGGGAAATTTGTTCCCGGTAACAACGTTGGCGGACCGAATAACGTCGGCAATACCGACATCAACCAGTCGATCCAGGCGTACCGGCGTGCCGACGGCGAGATCCTCGTTTTCCAGGAAGAGGACTACCAGGCTAAGACCCTCATGTATCGCTGGACGCCACCGGATAGTCTGCCTACCTATGGCAATCCGCGCCCTCCTGCCAACCTGCAAGCAACTTCCGACGATGAAGCAGCTAACTTGACTTGGACTCTCGGTGCTGGCGCGCTCGACACAAACATTTACAAGAGCGCAACTAGCGGCGGACCGTACACCCTGGTCAAGGGAGGAGTCGGCGGCAATGAAGTAATCGATACATTCATTTCCAATACTCAACCCACTTACTATGTAGCTGCTTCTCTGGCAGATTCCGGCCACAGCAGTGTCTATTCGCCAGAAATCGTCGTGACGGGCGTAGCGGCAGGGACCACCTATGAAGCCGAAGCGGCAGTCCATCCAGAAGAGGGCTCTTATCCCTGCGGATCCTGCTCGGGCGGCTACTATGTAGGCGATCTGAATCCAGGCGCCACCATCACCTTCACCAATGTCAGCGTCCCCGCGGCTGGAACTTACGCTGTGCGGATTTACGAGGGGGGTTGGACTTACAATGGGGACTCCATTGGGGTAATCGCCAATGGCGGATCTATGATTGCGTCTCCCCCGCTCCCATATACGTCCGATCCGTCCATTAACTACTACGTTGTAGTCAACGTGCCCTTGAACGCCGGAGTTAACACGATCGAATTAGTGGTTCCGCTAAGTCAGGGGGGACAGGACTACGCCGTCGACCGCATCGTGGTGCCGTTCGCACCAGCGCCGTAGCTGTAGAGATGTAGAAATACCCGGGATTCTGCCGTCACCCTTGACGGCAGAGTCCTTTTCCCTCACAGCAAAGTGCAAAGTTCTTGCAGCAAATTCCCACGCCTTGCCTAAGAAATTCGCGCGACCCTACGCGACTTCCTTCCACATTCGCGGCTTGGGTATTTTTGTCGGAAAGTTAGACTCAATTCTTACAGAAGCCGCGCCCGGCTTGGCGTACGCTCCCATGCAGCCTAGTGGAGACCTACTAGCAGGAGAGCCACGATGCTCAAGAAACACTCTTCATTCCCATTCTGTGCTGTCCTCATCGTACTCTCGATGATCGCGGCACCAGCCTTCACGCAGACCGTGCCCTCCCGCCCGAGTGAGGTAGAGGAGAGCGCGAATCAGGCCAACGATCAGGTTCAACCCCTGGATGGGACAAAGGGAACCACAAACCGACGTGGGTGAGCGAAGTCCCCTATCAAACCTTCAGCAATCCCCCCGGATATCCAGACCCGTACACTTTCGCCTGGAACCCCAATTCGATCACCATCGCCGGCGATTACCTGTTCCTGGATTACTGGCAGCCGCACTACAACCTGATTTTCAACATAAAGGACGGGTCGTATGTTGGGCGGTTTGAACCGGGTAAGAACGTAGGTGGATTGGGCAAGATGTCAGAAGCCCACTTGGTCGGTGGTGTCGGCAATACCGACTTGTGGACGGCGAACTCTGCCTTCCGGCGGAAAAACGGCGAGTATGTGCTGTTCCAGGAAGAGGATTACCAGGCCAAGCTGTTGATGTATCGCTGGACTCCTCCGAATCCACTGCCACCGCCTCCTGTCGCCCCTTTTCCCAAGCAGGTGAAAGCCATAGGCAGCGACCAAGCGTCAGCATTTCATGGGTAGGCGATCCCACGGCACTGATTTATGACGTAAAGCGCAGCTCCACCAATGGCGCCCCTTATACGGTCGTGGATCCTGGCCTCCTGACCACTTCCACTTACGATCCTGGCCTTACGGACGGGCAAACCTACTACTACGTGGTTTCCGCACTGACGCAGTACGGAGAAAGCGCCAACTCCGTGGAAGTGCCCGCGACTCCGGTAAAGGATGGTACGACCCACGAACCGGAAAACGCCATCGTAGCCAATGGAGGCGGCATCTGGACCTGTTCACTCTGCTCGGGTGGCGCCCGCGTCGGTGCCGTCACCCAAGGCACTTCGATTACTTTTAACAGCGTAACCGTTCCCACGACCGGAACGTATGCCGTGCGTATCTATGATACGAACGGTTTTTTACCTACGGACTGGGGTCTCCCACAAGAACCCACCATCGACATCGCTGCCAATGGCGGTAGTGCCATCGTTTCGCCACCACTAGCCTACACTGGCAGCTTCAACGTTCCGGGCTTACAACCGTTAATCTGTCCCTGAATCAAGGGACCAACACAATTGTGCTGTCGGTACCGGCTGACGCTCCCACGGGCGCGCCGGATATCGATCGCATTCTGGTGCCGTTCGCGCCTATGCAGAGCGCAACGTGAATTAGAGCACGACTGCATCCTTGGGATTTCGCCTTCGGGAAATTGCCGGAGGCGAAATCCCCTTCTTTTTTTGTCGTCCGCGAGTCTAAAATGCCTGTGCGTGCAAGAGCGTATTCTGACACGATACGTCACTGCGCGCTGCTCGCCTTTAAGCCGAATGAAAATTCAAGGTTCAACCCTCGCCCGGCTGCTCGGACAATGTCTGTGCGCTGTTCTTGTGCTTGGCGCCGCGAGCGCCGGTCAAGCCCCTTTAAAAGCCGCGAGCAAGCCCGATCCCTCCCGTTCGCTGCAACGGGCAATCGAGCTTGCAGAGAAAAAGCAATGGGCCGAGGCCGCCCGGGAGGTCGAGGTTTACCGGCGGGAGCGACCGAGTTCCGCTGACGGCGCCGTCATGCAGGCCGAAATCATGATGCACCTGGGCCTTTTAGTGGACGCGGTCGACGTCCTAGAGCGGATTCTGGCGGTGCATCCACATTCTTCCGCGGCGCTGAGCGCAGCCGCCCATGTTGCAGAAGGTTTGAAGGAAACCGATTCAGCGGAGCGCTACTTTAAAGAAGTTACAAAATACTATCCCCGGCAGATCTCAAGCTGGAATGAGTTGGGAGACTTCTATCTTCGTTGGGGGCGGAAGGAGGCGAAGAGCGCGTTTGAGCTCGCCTTGGAATTGACTCCCGACGACGCCCATGCCTTGTCTGGCCTGGCCGCAGCCAAAAGCGTGCTGGGAGACGATGCCGGGGCCGCGCGCGATTTCGAGCGCGCCTCCGTGCTCAACGGGAAAGCGACGCATCCCGACGCCATGGTGAATCTGCGTTTCGCCGACTTTCTGCAAGACCACGAAAAGAATGCCGAAAGCGTCGTTCAATATGAGCGCGCCCTGCAAATCGACCCCGATTCCGTGGACGCACGCATGGGGCGCGCCCGGAGCCTGACGCGCCTGAAGCAATGGGAACCCGCCGAACGGGACCTTCTTATTTGCGTGAAGGATGAAGGCAAGAACATCCAGGCCCTCAACCTGCTCGCCAAGGTTTCCCAAGCCGAGGGCAGGACTGAAGAGGCTCAGCGTTACGCAGCGCAAGCCGAACGGCTATCGAGCGGAGCCATTGCGCAGAAGGCTGCCAACAATCAAATCGCTTCCCTGCTGCAAGATGCGCACGCCTCGATGGTGAACAAACGCTTTGCCGAAGCCGCAGCATCTTATCGGCACCTGCTGGACGACCATCCCGGAGTTTCCCAGGCCTGGTTGGAGTTAGGCCGGTGCCATGTGGAAACCGGGCAGATCAGGGAAGCTGAGTCGAACGTTAGACACTTTCTTGCCCTGGAAGAAACGTCCGCATCCGGCCAACTTCTCCTGGGCCGCATTCTACTGCGGCAAAATCAGCCCAATGGAGCGCGTAGCGCGTTCCAACGAGCGCTGGGGATTGATCCCCTGCTCGCAGATGCCCGGCTCGGTATCGCAGCCTCATACATCGTCGAAGACAACTTCAATGAAGCAATCACTACGCTTCGCAAATTCGACACTTTTCCCGGGGTGAACCGCGAAGCCCGGCTTATGCTCACCGAGGCGCTATATAAGAACCATCAACCGGAACAAGCCCTGCGAGAAATTGACCGCCTGCTGAAACAGGATCCCATGAATAAAGCGGCCCAGCAGATGAGGAGTTCACTCCTTCAAAAAAGCACGGTGCATTAACCGGCAATGGGCACGATAGTTTTGTCAGAAAAACGTTGCCCTTCCTTACAGAACCCGGCACGATTTGGGAATACTCTCTCCTCGTTGCCATGGGTTCTGACGTTTGCTCGGGGCAGCGATCCTGATTTCCAGGTTACAGGCTTCAGTGAGCGTGGTGCAGGAGGACAACGTGCCTCAACGAAAAATCAATGTGGCTATTGTCGGTCTGGGGTTCGGCAAGGAATTTATTCCGATTTATCAGCACCATCCCCAAGCGAACATGTATGCGATCTGCCAGCGCACCCAGGCGCGGCTGAACGAAGTCGGCGACCAATTCGGAGTAGAGAAGCGCTATTCTGATTTCGAAGCCCTCCTTTGCGATCCTGAAGTGGATGCGATCCATATCAACTCTCCCATTCATCTTCACGCATCCCAGAGCATTGCCGCGCTCAACGCCGGCAAGCATGTCGCTTGCACCGTGCCCGCCGCCACCACTGTTGAAGAATGCACTGAGATCGTCCACGCGGCAGAACGCAACCGCAAGAACTACATGATGATGGAGACTTCCATCTATACTCGCGAGTTCCTGTTCATTCGTGAACTGCGCGACACGGGGAAACTCGGGCGAATCCAGTTCATGCGCGGGTGCCACCAGCAGGAAATGGCGGGATGGCCGGGCTACTGGGAAGGACTTCCGCCCATGCACTATGCCACCCACGCCGTAAGTCCTTGCTTGGCGCTGGTGAAGGGAGAGGCGGAATATGTCGCGTGCTTCGGCTCGGGCAGCATAGCCAAGAATCTGGCCGACAAGTACGGTTCCCCGTTCGCGGTGGAGAGCGCGTTATTCAAGGTTCGCGGCCAGCAACTGTCGTTCGAAGTGACCCGTTCGCTGTTTGAAACCGCGCGGCAGTATATTGAGAGCTTCGATGTATACGCGGAGAAGCAATCCTTTGAGTGGACAAGAATCGAGAACGAGGCTGCCACGGTTCACGTCGGCGAGCATCCCCAGCGAATCACGGTTCCGGATTTTGCTCGCCTTCTGCCTCAGCTCATACAGCGCTTTACCACCAAAGGGGTTTACGACGCAAAGCACGCCCATCTTTCTTTCATACAAGGCGGCGGGCATGGGGGCTCGCATCCCCATCTGGTGGATGAATTCGTGGGCAGTATTGTGCAAAATCGGCCATCGTTTCCGGATGTGTTCCAATCGGTAAACTGGACCTGCGCTGGAATCTGTGCTCACGACTCTGCCATGCGCGGGGGTGAAATCGTAAAAGTGCCGGACTTCCACTAAGCCTAAGAGGAACTCATGCCAAGCAGTAGCGCTCCCGATCGCCAGTCGAGTCTTCCCATGGTTACTGCGGGAGATGAGCTTCTGATCACCAGCATTCGCACTGGTAACACCCAGGTCTTCGCCGTCGATCTTGTCTTCGGCGATATGCGGAATCTTACCCGCAGCCCGCAGTCGGAGAATCGCTACCCGATATGGTCGCCCGATGGTTCGAAGGTTGTTTTTACCTCCGACCGTGACGCGCCCGAGACGTGGAATCTCTATGTGATGGATGCCGACGGCAAGAACGTACATCGCCTCACCGAAGTGGTCGAGCATGGCATCTGTTACTTCCCCACCTGGACCAGAGATTTGATTTATTTCGGTTACGCTCCCGGAGACGGCAAGGAAGCGGCGATTGGATGCGTAGAGCCCGATGGATCGGGATTCCGAGTCATTGGACCAGGACGCGATCCTGCGATCTCACCCGACGGGAGGACGATTGCGCTCACGCAGCATACCGGGCACGGCTATTGCCTCTTCGCCATGCAGGCCGACGGCACCCGTGTCCGCCAACTTACCACGCACGAAAACGAGATCGGCGCGGTCACTCCGGTGTGGTCGCCGGATGGACAAAAGTTGCTTTACAGCGATCAGGTCGGAACAAAACTCGAACTGTTCGTTTGCGACTTCGACGGCGGCAATCAAAAGCAGCTCACCCATCTGGAACAGTTCGCCGCTTCTTCGGCCTGGTCTCCAGATATGCGTTACATCACCTTCCGGCTCACCGACTACGATTACTGGAGATATCCCGACTCCAAAGAATACGTCTATCGGGAAAAGAAAGCGGACAAGCGCCCCGTGTGGATCATGGAAGCCGATGGCTCTCATCCCGTGGTCATCGAAGCGCTGCACTACCAATGTGCGCTCGACGGGAGTCGTCCGGTGTGGAGGCCCATAAGGACTACAAAATGAAATTTGCCGTGAACGCCCTGATTTGGACAACTGAATTCGATCAGCGCAGCTTCTCTCTTTTGCCGCGGCTTCGCGAACACGGCTTCGACGGATTTGAAGTCCCCGTGTTCGACCCGGCAAGAGTTCCAGCCAAATCAATTCGTGACGCTTTGGCAGCAAACCAACTCCAATGCACAGTCTGCGCGATATTACCTGCGGGACTGAATCCAATTAGCGAAGACCCGGGTATACGGCGCCACACGCGGCAGCATCTGGTCGACACCATCAAGGTCGCCGCCGATCTAGGAAGCAGCCTCATGGCTGGACCTTTATATTCGCCTGTCGGGTACTTGCCCGGCCGCCGCCGCACTTCCGACGAATGGCAATGGGCGGTGGAGTGTTTTCACTCGCTGGGAGAAACGCTGCGATCCCAGCGAATTACTCTGGCCTTGGAACCTCTTAACCGCTTCGAGACTTATTTCCTGAATACCGCTTCCGATGCCGTCAACCTTTGCGAAGAAATCAATCAACCCAACATAGGAGTGCTCCTCGACACGTTCCACACCAATATCGAGGAGAAGGACGTTGCGGCCGCCTTCCGGAAGGTCGGCAAGATGCTGAAACACGTTCATGCCTGCGAGAATGATCGAGGCATCCCCGGCACCGGACACGTAGATTTTTCGGGCATTGCGGCAGCGCTGAAACAGATCGGTTATGACGGATGGATCACTATTGAGAGCTTCGGCTACAGCCACAAAGCACTTGCGGCCGCGGCAGCGATCTGGCGCGATCTAGCACCCACTCCCGAGGCCATCGCATTTGAAGGTCTGCCGTTCTTGAAACAAGTAATGAGGAGCTCCGCACCCTCGTGAAATCGGGAAAGAAATCAGGAGTTCCTTAAGGAGACTCGTATGCAGTTTTGCCTGCAGGAATCTGCTCGTACAGTTCTTGGATGGCTCTCCCGCCGGAGTCTGGTTTCCCCGGCTCTCCTGCTAATGCTAAGCGTAGATTCGTGCAAACCTGCAAAGCGGATTTTAGTTGTGCTTCCCAGTCTGGCGGCCATGCTGTCCCTTGCCAGTTGCGCATCCAGCTCAAGCCAGTCACCGATTCAGCCGCCGATACTGACTTACGGCACACTTAATGCGGTTTATACCAGAGGCACAGCCATCACTCCCAACACACCCACCGACAGCGGCGGAGCGGCTAACTCCTATTCGGTAACACCGGCGTTACCGGCAGGACTGTCTCTCAACCCTACAACAGGTGTCATCAGCGGCACACGACGGCGGTTACAGCACAGGCAACCTATGCGGTGACGGCCAGCAATAACGGTGGCAATGGCAGCGTGTCGCTGTATATCACAGTTAACGATATCGCCCCCTCCGGGTTGAGCTACAGCGTGAGCACCGCCGTCTATGCCGCTGGCGCCGCTATCTCGCCCGATCTGCCGAACTGGAGCAGCACCGGCGGAACTCCGACCGGCTTTGCGGTGACGGCAGGGACTCTGCCGCAGGGATTGTCTCTGGACCCGGCCACGGGAATCATCAGCGGCACACCCACCACGCAGACTCCACAAGCAAACTATACGATCACGGCCAGTAACACTGGCGGCAGCACCAGTGCCACTCTCACTCTCACCGTCATTCCGCAGGCTCCTTATATTACCGCACAGCCTGCCAGCCAATACGTAGGGCATCTCAACCTACTTCGCCGTGGGTATAAATGGAGGAGGCGCCCTGAGCTTCCAATGGTATAAGAACAGCGCGCCCACAAGCGGGAGTAATAGCGAGGTATACACGACGCCGGTGCTCTCCAGCGCCGACAGCGGCGAGCAGTTCTATGTCGTCGTCAGCGACAATTACAACCGAAGCGTCACCAGCAGCGTTGCCACACTCACGATCAAAGGAGTCAGCGGCACTTTCGTCGAGACTGGAACACCGAATCTCGCTCGCGATTGCCATAGCGCCACTCTTCTGCAGAATGGCATGGTGTTGATCGCGGGGGGGCGCAGTGGAAACAACACTCTGGCCTTAGCCGAACTCTACAACCCAACCTCGGGAAGCTTCACTGAGACCGGTTCGCTCAACACGGCTCGCTGCGACCATACCGCGACTCTATTGCAAAATGGCCAGGTGCTGGTTGCGGGCGGATACTACGTTGCCGGCAATAGCGGCTTGCCTACCACTAACACAGCTGAGATATATGACCCGGCACGGGAACTTTCTCTACCACCGGATCGCTGGGTACCGGACGTTATGGTGCATGCCGGTCTGCTGTGACGGAATACGAGGTACTCGGCAGAAGAGCCCCGGCTTGTCATCCTTGCTGCAAGCGTTCAATACTCCTCGGGTAACAGCAGAGTGGTTGTTGACCGATCAGCTTCGGTGATTATCCAGATCTTCTCGCCCGCCTCTGTCTTGTAGCTGCTCAGCAATCGAAACCCATGAGCCACGCTTTACTCATTCTCTGCCACATCGACTGGCTCTAGTTCGCCCCAGTCCCCGGTTGCATGACGGGCCAGGAAACACGTGGGCGGCTGCTTCGCTCTCTCGAGTGCAGCTAGAGCCCCGGGTGTGGCCACAATTTGCCCAAGTGGGAACAATGGACACATGACGATGACTCCTCTTTTCAGCCCATGCGGGCGAGCCTCGCCTGCATGGGCCGTCTAAGCAAAGTGGGATTACTTGTTGGGAAGGGGCGGCCGGCTGGCACCGCCCCGCGGGCTAGAACGACTGTGAGAACCGTGCTTCCAGGAATTCACCCAGCTTGGCCGTCGCCCTGAATTGCGGGATGGGATCGAGCTCTTTGAATGCCGACGTGGACGCGTTGGAAAGACTCCAGATGGTTCGCGGTCGAAAGAAAAACAAACTGGGCCCCGCAAACCGAATGGCCGACTCATCGCCGACTCTCAACACCCTTTCGAGCGCAGCCCGCCCAAGTCTGCGCTCTGTTAGTCTGGTTGCTTGTAAGCTGCTGATTTCAAATAGTATGCTGGAGGACTTGTGCTTTTCTCGGCCCAAGATAACGGGCGATTCCATGCAATGTAGGAGTTGAGGAATATTCGCTAAGTGCTTGAAAACATGGTGGCCAGGGACGGAGTTGAACCGCCGACGCCAGCCTTTTCAGGGCTGCGCTCTACCACCTGAGCTACCTGGCCACTTCCTCCGCACATCTCTCTCCGGCGGACGCTCGATTTGCCGTCC
>Ga0182014_10000115_pt1 | contig 88967 bp, 84 predicted proteins | sample 612S2DmetaG_FD_120489 | JGI IMG/M metagenome (GOLD analysis project Ga0182014, IMG submission 120489) | Permafrost microbial communities from Stordalen Mire, Sweden - 612S2D metaG | ecosystem: Environmental > Terrestrial > Soil > Wetlands > Permafrost | place: Sweden: Stordalen | collected...
GCATGGATACGAAAATCCCGCGCAACATATCCCACGCAGCCCCAAGGGGGCGCGGCGGCCGTAATGTACTGAAAAGCCGTGGTATCCCGTAGGGGATTCGAACCCCTGTTACCGCCGTGAGAGGGCAGCGTCCTGGGCCTCTAGACGAACGGGACGAGGCGCGGTCTGGCTACGCCGCCAGCCTTCCCACGTCAAGCCGGGGCGGCGTCGGTCACAAAAAAACCTGCGGAAACCCGCCCCTGCCAGCTCTCCGCGCGCAAATACCCAGCCAGATGCAGCGGCGCCGCCCCGGCGCGGCTCATCGCCTCGGCCAGCGGGCCTTCCTTGGCGCGGAACAGCAGCACTTTCAGCCGCCCGCCGCCCTCGCCCTCCACCATCGCGCGGATGGTACTGCCATCCTTGCCGATCCTGTCCGCCTTCACCACCCTCGTGCGCGGCAGCACAAACAGCGGCTCGGCATTGCCGGTGCCAAACGGCCCCAGCCTTGCCACCATCTGCGCCAGTTTGGCGTCGGCCGCCCCCACCGCCAGCATGCCTTCCAGCGTCAACGCTTCGGAGCCAGGCAGGTCCACGGCACTTATCAGCCGCTCATTCAAAAACGCGTGCAGCGCGTCCAGGGACCCTTGTGGTGCCGAGAATCCCGCCGCCATTGCATGCCCGCCGCCGGTGGCCAGCAGCCCGTTCTGGCGCGCCGCGATCACCGCCGCCCCCAGGTCCAGCCCCGGCACGGAGCGCCCAGAGCCCTTCGCCAGCCCGTCGATAATCCCCGCCACCAGCGCCGGCCGGTTGAATTTCTCCTTCACCCGCCCGGCCACAATCCCGACCACACCTGGGTGCCACCCCTCCTGCGCCAGCAGGATCACCGCATGCCCGGCATCCACCTGCACCTGCGCCTGCGCCATGGCGTCGCCCATAATCGCGGCTTCCACCGCCTGGCGCTGCCGGTTCACCTCATCCAGCGTCTGCGCAATCGCCGCGGCGGCATCGGGGTCCTGCGTCAGCAGCAGCCGCAGCCCCATGTCAGGCTCCGCAATCCGCCCGGAGGCATTAATCCGCGGCCCCAGGGCAAACCCGCAATTCATCGGCGTCGGCGCCTCGGTCAGCTTGGCCACGTCCAGCAGCGCCGCAATCCCCGGCCGGTTGCGTTTTGCCATCACCCGCAGCCCCTGCGTCACAAACGCCCGGTTCAGCCCGGTCAGCGGCATCACGTCGCACACCGTCGCCAGCGCCACCAAATCCAGCATTTCGCGCAAATCCGGCTCGGCCCGGCCATTAAAGAACCCGCGCCGCCGCAATTCCCGCAGCAGCCCAATGCACCCAATAAACGCCACCGCCGTCGCGCACAGCGTGTTCTGGCCGGAGGAACAGTCCAGCCGGTTCGGGTTCACCGTGGCGCGGATCGGCGCCGGCGGCCCCTCGGCCTTATGGTGGTCGAACACCAGCACATCGGCCATGTTATGCAGCGGCGCAAAAGCCGCATCCGCCCCAGTACCGCAATCCACGCATATCAACAACCGCGCCCCGCGCTCGGCCATGCCGCGCAGGGCATTACTATTCGGCCCGTAGCCCTCCAGCATGCGGTCCGGCACGTGGTACACCACTTCACACCCCAGCTGGCGCAGCAGCGTCACCATCAAGGCCGCGCTGCACGCCCCGTCCACGTCGTAATCGCCGAACACCCCCACGCACTCGCCGGCCATCACCGCATCGGCCATCCGCACGGCGGCCACATCCATATCCACAATACTGGAAGGGTCGGGCAGCATCGCCCGCAGCGTCGGGTCGAGGTAATCGGGCGCATCCCCGGCACTCACCCCGCGCGCCGCCAGCAGCCGCCCCATCAACTCGGGCACCCCCAGCGTCTGCGCCAGCCCCTGGCCCACGCGCTCGGCCTCACCCGCGCGCCACACCCAGCGCCGCCCGGTCAGGCTTTGTTGTACGCCCAGCGCATGCTCATTCATCATCCCCTGCTTGAATCGCGAATGCCGAGTCGACGCAAGGCTTAACGTGATTACTGAATAATCTGGTAATGCACCGTGTAATCCACCTCCACGTGGTCCGCCTTCGTTCCCGCCGGGAACGGCGGCAGTTGGTTTTGCGCGAACAGGTTCATCCACGCGCCGTCCAGGAACGGTGACCCAGCGCTGCGCAGTAGATGCAGCCCCGTCACATTGCCCTTGCGGTCCACGGTGAATTTCACCTCCGCAGTGCCCTGCTGGCCCTGCTCGGCCGCCGCCTGCGGGTAATATGCGTTGGCGTTCACCCATTTGGTCAGCGAGGCATCCCAATCGGCGCCAACATCGCCCTTCACGCTGAAATCCTGCCCCGTCACCGCCTGCGCGTCGGTTTCCGGCAGGCTCAAATTCAACGCCTTCTGCGCCTGCGGCATCGGCGGTGCCGGGCTGCCGTTGCCGTAGGACATATTGTTCATCACCACGTATTTATGCGGTGGTGCCGGCCGTGGCGTGGGGCGGGGCTGCGGTCGCGGCTGGCTTTGCGGTGCGCTCCGCACGGTGGCCAGCGGCATATCCGGCATGTTCAGGTTTACCTCCGCCTGCGCCAGATTGTTCTGCTGCGGGGGAGGGGGCGGCGGCGGTGGCGTTTGCGCCACGCTGGGCGGCCCATGTATCGGGGCAGGCGGTGCGGTCTGCTGCGCGCCGCCATTGTCGAACACCACGGAAACCCCCGGTGCGCTCTGTTCCTCATTCTCCGGGGTGTGCCGCCATGCAAACAGCAGGAAAAACGCGACCACCACCACATGCAGCACCACCGCCGCCGCCCAATACCAGGGGCGCCAGCGCTGCTCATGCATCGGCGCGGCGAGCCGCTCGCCCGCCGCTAGCTCAACAATGTCGATCGCTGGACTTAGCTCAGTAAGGGCCAGGTCCCGGGTAGTAGCCCGGCGGCGGCCCGCCATATCCCCCAGGCGCGGGTCCTTGCTGAATCGTCTCGCCATTTCCAACCATGCATTGGGCATACGTCACGTCATAGCGGCGTTGGAGAGAATCCGCAGCAGCCTGGGTATTATTTCCTGCAACCGAGGCACCGCCCAGCAACCCGGCCCCGGCGCCAATCGCCGCCCCGGCACCAACATTCCCGCTCAAGCTGCCCAGCGCCGCCCCGGCTGCCGCACCAATCAACGTACCCGCCACCGCGGTTGTATTGGCGTTCTGTTGTGCAGCGGCGGCCGCCTGCCCGGTATCGCCCATGTTGGACTGCGCATAGTTGCGGCAATTAGCATCGTCCTGCTGGAACTGCGGGAAGGATTTGCCCTGCCCAGGCATGGCGACAACGGAAGGCCCGCTCGGCGGCGCCACGGTGCAAGCACCCAGCGCGATAACCGGCAGCAGCGCCAGGCCAAAATGGGTCAGTTTCTTCTTGGTTGACATTCAAAACTCCTGCGCAAGATTCCGTGCGACATCAATACATCACGATGTAAGCCCCCGGGCCGCGTCCCGCAACGCGTTTCCCAAGGCCCTTACAATTCGTATCGAAGCGAAATCTACCCCCCGATTGAGGCGAAAAAACGGATTAGATACTAGCCGCGTCCCTCAAAAAAATCCTTCACTTTCGCGAAAAACCCCTCATGCTCCGGGCTGCCCGCGCCGTAGTCGGTGGATTCAGTCTCGAACTCCTCCAACAGTTCGCGCTGGCGCCGCGTCAGCTTCTGCGGCGTCTCCACCGCAACCTGAACATACATATCTCCGCGCTGCGCGCTGCGCAGCACCGAGAACCCCTTGCCCCGCAACCGGAACTGATCCCCCGTCTGCGTGCCAGGCGGGATTTTCACTTTTGCCGCCGTGCCGTCTATCGCCGGCACCTCAACCTCGCCACCCAGCGCCGCCTGCGTCATGCGCAGCGGCACGCGGCAAAAAATATTCGCCCCGTCGCGCTGGAAAATCGCATGCGGCCGCACCGCGATATGCACATACAAATCGCCCGGCGGCGCCCCGCGCCCGCCTGCCTCGCCTTCGCCCGAAAGCCGGATGCGCGTACCATCCTCCACCCCGGCCGGTATCTGCACGGAGAGCGTTTTTTCGCGCGGCACGGTGCCAACGCCGGAGCATACCCGGCACGGGTTACGCACCATGTGCCCGGAACCACCGCAGGTCGGGCAGGTCCGTTCCACCAAAAAGAATCCCTGCTGTGCCCGCACCCGCCCGGCACCGCCGCAGGTCTTGCAGGTCTCCGCGCTGGCGTTTTTATCGGTTGATCCGGTGCCGCTGCACGCATCGCAACTCATGCGCGTGGGCACGCGCACATTGGTCTTCACCCCGGCGAATGCCTCCACCATGTCGATCTCGACCTGCGCCTTGATATCCGCGCCGCTCTGCTGCTGCCCACCGCCACCGCGCCGGCCACCGAACATCTGTTCAAAAATATCGCCCAGCCCGCCCTCGAAACCAAAGCCGCCGCCACCTCCGCCATTGCCCATGCCGCCGTTCTCAAACGCCGCATGGCCATAGCGGTCATACGCCCCGCGCTTCTGGTCGTCCTTCAGCACGTCGTAGGCCTCGTTCAGCTCCTTGAACTTCGCTTCCGACTTCGCGTCGCCGGGATTGCGGTCCGGGTGATACTGCATGGCGAGCTTGCGATAAGCCTTTTTCATTTCGTCGGCGGAGGCGCCGCGTTCCACACCCAGAGTGGCGTAATAATCCTGTTTGGCCATTTCGGCGGGGGATTCCTTTAGTAAACGCTATAACCGAAAAATCCCGGGGCACCGCCCCGGGATCAATTTACTCTTTATTTACAACGAGATCAGGACTTCTTCTGATCGTCAACATCTTCAAAGTCCGCATCGACGATCTTCTCGCCATCCGGCCCGGCCTGTGGTCCCGCCGTCTGCGCGGCTTCCGCCTCGGCCGTGGCCTTGTACATCGCCTCGCCGAGCTTCATCGCCGACTGCGTCAGCCGCTCAGCCGCCGTCTTCAGCGCCTCAACATCGCCACCTTCCAGCGCTGACTTCGCCGCCGCGACCGCCGCTTCGGCCTCGCCCTTATCCTGGGCCGAAACCTTATCGCCGGCGTCCTTCAGCGTCTTCTCAACCTGGTTGACCATCGCCTCGGTCTGGTTACGGGTTTCCACCGTCTCGCGCCGGATCTTATCGGCCGCCGAATTCTCCTCGGCATCGCGCACCATCCGCTCGATATCGGCTTCCGACAAACCACCGGAAGCCTGGATGCGGATCTGCGTCTCCTTGCCGGTCGCCTTATCCTTCGCCTGCACCGAGACAATGCCGTTCGCATCAATATCGAACGTCACCTCAATCTGCGGCACGCCACGCGGCGCCGAGGGAATCCCCTGCAAATCGAAGTTGCCAAGCAGCTTGTTGTCCGCGGCCATCTCGCGCTCACCCTGGAACACTTTAATGGTCACGGCCGTCTGCCCGTCATCGGCGGTCGAGAACGTCTGGCTCTTCTTCGTCGGAATGGTCGTATTGCGGTCGATCAGGCGCGTAAACACACCACCAAGGGTTTCAATACCCAAGGACAGCGGGGTCACGTCCAGCAGCAACACGTCCTTCACGTCGCCCTTCAATACGGCGCCCTGAATGCCCGCACCGATCGCCACGACTTCGTCGGGGTTCACGTTACGCGCCGGCTCCTTGCCGAAGAAATTCTTCACCAGCTCGATGACCTTCGGCATGCGGGTCATACCGCCGACGAGGATCACTTCGTTGATGTCAGCAGCGGTCACACCGGCATCCTTCAACGCCGCCTTGCACGGCCCAAGCGTGCGCTCGATCAGGTCGTCAACCAGCGCTTCCAGCTTGGCGCGCGTCAGCTTCACCACCAGATGCTTCGGCCCGGAGGCGTCGGCGGTGATGAACGGCAGGTTAATTTCGGTCTCTTTCGAGGACGACAGCTCAATCTTCGCCTTCTCGGCGGCTTCCTTCAGCCGCTGCAGCGCCAGCTTGTCCTTACGCAGGTCGATGCCCTGGTCCTTCTTGAATTCCTCGGCCAGGTAATCGATCACGCGCTGGTCAAAGTCTTCACCGCCCAGGAACGTATCGCCATTGGTGGACTTCACCTCGAACACGCCATCGCCCAGTTCGAGCACGGACACGTCGAACGTACCGCCGCCAAGGTCATACACCGCAATGGTCCCGGCGTTCTTCTTGTCCATGCCATAGGCAAGCGCAGCCGCCGTCGGCTCATTGATAATACGCAGCACTTCCAGGCCCGCGATCTTACCCGCATCCTTGGTCGCCTGGCGTTGCGCATCGTTAAAATACGCCGGCACGGTAATCACCGCCTGCGTCACCGTCTCGCCCAAGTAAGCCTCGGCGGTCTCTTTCATCTTGGTCAGAATGTACGAGCTGACCTGCGACGGGGAATACTTCTGGCCCTTGGCCTCAACCCACGCATCGCCGCCATCGCCCTTCACGATGCCATACGGCACCATGCCCTTGTCCTTGGTCACGGTCGGGTCGTCGTAGCGGCGGCCGATCAGGCGCTTCACGGCATAAAGCGTATTGGTCGGGTTGGTTACCGCCTGGCGCTTGGCCGACTGGCCAACCAGCCGCTCGCCGGAATCGCTGAACGCCACCATCGAGGGGGTAGTACGCGCGCCTTCCGAATTTTCGATAACGCGGACATCTTTGCCTTCCATGACCGCGACGCAGGAATTAGTGGTACCGAGGTCGATACCGATTACTTTACTCATTAAATTTCGCTCCTATGCAGCGGATTACCCCGGCCCGAAGCACCGGAACAACCCCTTGAACAACGACCCTGATGTATTCAAACCACAACCTGGGCACAAGGGTAATTTTCGCACCCCGGCTGATTTTTTGAGGCTCCCCATACGGCACCCCCTTCCGCCGCGGCCCCTAAACCCAGACAAAATCCGTAATCGCCTGCGCCAGCGCCACATCGCGCTTCGTCACCCCGCCCGCATCATGCGAACTCAGCGAAATCTCCACCTTGTCGTAGGAATTCGACCAATCCGGATGGTGATCCATTTTCTCCGCCAGCAACGCCACCCGCGACATGAACGACCAAGCCTCGGCGAACGAACCAAACTTGAACGTCTGATGGATCGACTTGCCGTCCTTCGCGAGCGCCCATTTCCCCGGCAGCGCGTTCAAATCCGCGGTTTTCAGAAGCTTCATGGCATCCCCCTTGGTTGCTTCCCCTTGAACTAAGCACTCCAACCCGTCCTGCAAGGAGGCTTGTCCGGAATACCCCCTCGGTTTTGTCCCGCCGAAAATCAGGCTATTGGAAGTCCATGCCCCCTGAAACGAAACCAGAACCGGCTGCGCCCAAAGCCAATCGGCCGTCCCTGAACGACCTCTTGCTGGCCGAACCCCGGATCGAGCTGGATATTCCCCCGCGCGGCCAGCTCCGCCACCGGCCCCCGCGAAATTTTCTGGAAGAGGCAGATTAGTGCGCGAACATATCTTGAGCGAGATACGCCGGTTGGCGAAAGAAACCGGAAAAGTACCTGGGCAAGGAAAGTACCTGGGCAAGGGATGTTCGAGCGTGAGACGGGTAGGCACGGTTCAACTTAACAGCAACTGAGTATTTTCCGATTCTACCTGCTCGTGTGCGGCTCGGGCACACGTCACTGTCAATGAGGATATAGGAATGCTAAGGTCGAAAGCACACTTGCCACGTCACATCGGCTTCATCCCAGATGGAAACCGCCGCTGGGCAGTCGAGCACGGGTTCGCCCGCGAGGCGGGCTATATGCACGGCGTGGACCCAGGCCTCCAATTGTTTGACCTATGCAGCAGCTTCGGAATTGAGGAGGTCTCGGTCTATGGGTTTACCCAAGACAATACCCGGCGTCCATCCATCCAAACGGAGCACTTTCGCGACTCGTGCACAGTATTTGCTCACGAAATCGCGCGCCGCGGGTCGTCCCTTTTAGTGCTCGGAGACGACACTTCGTCACAGTTCCCAGAGAGTCTAAAGCCGTTTCGGACGCGCCAAGGAGACGGCATTAAAGTGAACTTTCTTGTCAATTATGGCTGGGAATGGGATCTTGCTGGACTACGGCAAGGCCGCATGCGCTCCCATGAAGTCTCTCGGATGGATCTCATCGTTCGATGGGGCGGCGCGCGCCGTCTAAGCGGATTCTTGCCCGCGCAGTCGGTTTACGCGGATTTTTTCGTAATCGACGATTATTGGCCGGCTTTCGAACCGGCGCATCTTGATCAGGCGTTGGCGTGGTTCAAAAAGCAAGACCGGACGCTGGGTGGTTGATCCACTTCGGTTTCGCCCGAGGCCTTAACCCCTGATTGCCGCAGCCTCGCGAAACATCTGTAACCGCTGCGAACGCCCCACCTCGCGGGGCGGGGCCATTTGCTGGACACTGCAGCCCTGAATTTGGGTGAGGTGATATTGTGGATAATGACGGTCCTAATGCCAAGCATCAGCGCTTCGAGGAGAAGCGGGCGAATGGAGAATGGTTTAAGCTGTCGCGGCATTTAAAAAGCGTAAATACCAGTGAGCTAAACCCTACCCCAAACTCCACGCCAGAATCGCCTTCTGCGCATGCAGCCGGTTTTCCGCCTCATCAAACACCACCGAGCAAGCCCCGTCGATCACCGCCCCCGCCACTTCCTCGCCCCGGTGCGCCGGCAGGCAATGCATGAAAATCGCCCCCTCCGCCGCCAGCGCCATCAGCTCCGCCGTCACCTGATACGGCGCGAACGCCACCTCCCGCGCCGCCGCCTCGTCCTCGGAATCGGCCATGCTCAACCAGGTGTCCGTCACCACGCAGGCGGCCCCGTCCACGGCTTCCTCGGGGTCTATCCCCACGCTCACATCCGCCCCCTCGTCGCGCGCCCAGTCCAGCACGCCGGGATTAGGCCAATACCCCGCCGGGCAGGCCAGCCGCAGCGTAAAGCCAAACCGCGCCGCCGCCTCAATCAGCGACACCGCGACATTATTTCCATCACCCACCCAGGCCACCACCTGCCCCGCAATCGGCCCGCGATGCTCCTCGAACGTCAGAATATCCGCCATGATCTGGCACGGGTGCGAAAGCTCGGTCAGCCCATTGATAACAGGCACCGTGGCATGCAGCGCGAACTCATGCAGCTTCGCCGCGCGGTCGGTCCGTAGCATAATGCCATCCACGTAGCGGGAGAGCACCTGCGCGGTGTCCGCAATCGTCTCGCCGCGGCCGATCTGCATATCGCGCGAGGACAGCACGATCACATCCCCGCCCAACTCCCGCATCGCCACCTCGAAGGACACGCGGGTACGTGTCGAGGGCTTCTCAAAAATCAGCGCCAGCGTCTTGCCCGCCAGCAGTTTATTACCATTCCGCCGGGTGCGCTTCAGCCGCACCGCCGAATCCAGCAACGCCCGCAACTCAGCGCCGGAAAAATCCTTGATATCCAAAAAATGCCGGGGCCCATTTGCCCTTAAATCCAGTACCGCGCTCATTTCGCGCCAACCTCCGTACCCGCCAAACACCGCGCCGCCGTCCGCTCCAGCAGCGCGATCGCCACATCGCATTCCGCCGTGCCCACAATCAACGGCGGGATCAGCCGCAACACATTCTCCCCCGCCGCCACCGTCAGCAGCCCCTCTTCCATCCCCGCCGCCTGCACATCGGTATTCGGCACCACGCATTTCAACCCGCGCAGCAGCCCCATGCCCCGCACTTCGCTGAACACACCAGGGAAGCGTTCACACAGCCCCGCCAGCCCGTCGCCCAGATACCGCCCGGTCACCGCCACGCCCTCTAAAAATCCCGGCACCAGAATCACATCCAGCACCGCATTGCCCGCCGCCGACGCCAGCGGGCTGCCGCCAAATGTCGTGCCATGGCTGCCCGGCACCAGCGCCTTCGCCACGCGCTCCTTCGCCAGCACCGCCCCCATCGGGAACCCGCCGGCAATCCCTTTCGCCGCCGAGATCACATCCGGCTCAATCCCCGCCCATTCATGCGCGAACAGTTTCCCCGTCCGCCCCATGCCGCACTGCACCTCGTCCAGCCCCAGCAAAATGCCCTGCTCATCGCACAGCGCCCGCAGCGCCCGCAAAAACTCCGGTGCCGCCGGCCGCACGCCGCCTTCGCCCTGCACCGGCTCTATCAGTACCCCCGCCGTGTGCGGCCCAATCGCCGCCCGCACCGCGTCAATATCCCCAAACGCCACATGGTCGAACCCATCCACCACCGGCCCAAACCCCGCCAGATACTTCGCATTCCCCGTCGCCGCGATCATCGCCAGCGTCCGGCCGTGAAACGCCCCCTCGAAACATATCACCCGGTAGCGCTCCGGCTGCCCCGCATCGGCGTGGGTTTTGCGCATGGCCTTCACCAGCCCCTCGTTCGCCTCGGCGCCCGAGTTACAAAAGAACACCGAATCGGCAAAACTCGCCTCCACCAGCCGCTTTGCCATCAATTCGGCCCCCGGCACCCGGTACAGGTTGGAAACATGGATCACCTTCGCCGCCTGCTCGGCAATCGCATTGGTCAAATGCACATGCCCATGCCCCAGCGACGACGTTGCGATTCCAGCGCCAAAATCCAGGAATTTGCGCCCGCGTTCATCGAACAACCAAGCCCCTTCGCCATACGCAAAGGCAATATTGGCGCGATTATAGTTCGGCATTAGCGCGGCGATCATGATTGTGCTTTCTAGACGGGAAAGCACGGAATACTGCGCAAATGAACCAGAATAGTCAAACACCCTCCCGCCTCACGCTCATCCTCCTGGTGCTGCTCTCAGCCGTCCCGTCCTGTTACGAGGCTTTCGCCATTCTCTGGGGCCAGCGCCACGGCCTCACCGGCAAGGCCCTGCGCGACGGCCTGGATTTCTGGGCCGGCGGCTTCCTCGCCCTGCACGGCCAGGTGCCTATCCTCTTCGACCACACCGCCTACCAGAGCTTTCTCCAAGGCATCTACGGCAAGCTGCCCTACCATTTGTGGAGCTACCCACCCACCTACCTGCTGCTCACCACCGCGTTTGACTGGCTTTCCCCCTGGCACGCCGTCCTGGCGTTCGATGCTGCCTCGCTCCTCCTCCTGGCCCTGGTACTCCGCCTCGCCAACAAATCCTGGTGGTTCACCGCCGCCGTCCTGCTCGCCCCCGCGAGCCTGGAAAGCGTGCTGGAACACCAAAACGCCTCACTCCTCACCGCCCTCATCGGCGGCGGCCTGCTGCTCATCGCCACCCGCCCGCGCCTGGGCGGCATCCTCATCGGGCTCGCCACCATCAAACCCCAGCTCGGCCTCACTCTGCCGCTCTACCTGCTCCGCCGCTCACCCGCCGCCTTTGCCTACGCCGCCATGGCTGCCGTGCTGCTCGCCGATGCCTCGATCGCCGCCTTCGGCCCCGCCGCCTGGTCCGGCTTCATCCACTTCACCAGCCCGGCCATGAGCAACGTGCTGCTCACCGGCCAGCCGCATGAATTCTCCGCCGGCCTCATCAGCGTATTCGCCTTGGCCCGCCCGCTCGGCCTGCATCCCGCTTTGCTCATCCAGGCGGCCGTCACCCTCGCCGCCATCGCCGCCGCCGCGCAAACCCGCTCCATCCCCGCGCTGCTCATCCTCTCCGCCCTCGCCAGCCCGTACCTGCACGACTACGACCTCCTCGCCGCCGCCTTGGCCGTCGCCCTCATCGTGGAAGACCGCCTGCGCACCGGCTTCGCCCCCTTCGAGGCCGTGCTCCTCTTCCTCGCCTGGTTCGGCCCCGGCCTGCTGCCCTGGGCGCCGCAATACGCCCACGCCGCCCCGCTCGTCCTGCTCCTGCTCTTGGCAAGCGCGTGGCGCCGTGGTGGTGTCGCCCCATGCGACTCCTCTCAGGCTCCGCCCGTCTCGCCGGCGTCATCGGCTGGCCGGTCGCCCATTCCCGCTCCCCCAGGCTCCACGGCGCCTGGCTGAACCGCCATAGTATTGACGGCGCTTACCTGCCCCTGCCCATCGGTCCCGCGGATCTGGCCCTGGTCGTCCCGGCCCTGGCCAAAGCCGGGTTCGCCGGCCTCAACGTCACCATCCCGCACAAAGTCGCCGTCATGGAATTGTGCGACCGCATAGACCCCGCCGCCGCCCGCATCGGCGCCGTCAACACGCTGGTCTTCACCGAAACAGGCATCGAAGGCTCCAACACTGACGGCTATGGCTTCATCGCCAATCTGCGCGCCCACGGCGTCAACCCTGCCGCCGGTCCCGTCCTTATCCTGGGCGCGGGCGGCGCCGCCCGCGCCATCGCCGCCGCCTTGCAGGACGAAGGTGCCCCCGTCACCTTCTGCAATCGCACCGAACGCAACGCCATCGCATTAGCCGCGGCACTCCCCCCGGCCAACGTCCTGCCCTGGGAATACCGCAGCGCCGCCCTGGGCGATTACGCCTTGCTGGTGAACACCACCTCGCTGGGCATGGTCCACCACCAGCCGCTGGAAATCTCCCTGGCCGCCTCCAATCCCCACCTGGCGGTCGCGGACATCGTCTACGCCCCCCTGGAAACCGAGCTCCTCCAAACGGCCCGCGCGCATAATCTCCTCGCCGTCGAAGGTCTCGGCATGCTCCTGCACCAGGCCGTCCCCGGTTTCACCGCCTGGTTCGGCGTCGCCCCCACCGTCGATGCCGAACTCTACCGCATCGTCTCCGGCGCATGAGCGGCGCATGATCGTCCTCGGCCTCACCGGCGGCATCGGCATGGGCAAATCCACCGCCGCCAAAATGTTCGCCGCCCACGGCATCCCCAGCTTCAACGCCGACGAAACCGTCCACCGCCTGCAAGCCCGCAACGGCCGCGCCATTCCCGCCCTCGCCAAAGCCTTCCCCGGCACGGTGCACAACGGCGTGCTCGACCGCGCCAAACTCCGCGCCCAGGTCCTGCGCGACAACACCGCCATGCGCCGGCTGGAAGCCATCATGCACCCGCTGGTCCGCAAGGAGGAGGAGAAGTTCCGCAGCCGGGCCTTCCGCGCCCACCGCCGCGCCGTGCTGCTGGACATTCCCTTGCTCTTCGAGGCCGGCGGCTACCGCCGCGTCCACCGCACCATCACCGTCTCCTGCCCGCGCGACGTCCAAATCGCCCGCGTCCGCAAACGCGGCCTGCCGATGGCGCAGATCGAAGCCATCATCGCCCGCCAAACCCCGGACGCCGAAAAGCGCCGCCGCGCCGACCACATCATCCCCACCGGCCTCTCCAAATTCGAAGCCTTCCGCGCCGTCCGCCGCATCATCCAGGATTTGCATCAATGACGCGCTCCGTCCTCTTCGACACCGAAACCACCGGCTTCGAGCCGCTCACCGGCGACCGCGTCATCGAAATCGCCGCCATCGAACTCATCAACGACCTGCCCACCGGCGAGCAGTTCCACGCCCTCCTCGACCCCGAGCGCGACATCCCCACCGAGACCACCCGCGTGCACGGCATCACCAACGCGCATGTCGAAGGCAAACCAAAATTCGCGGCCGTCGTGGACGACATGCTGAAATTCTTCGGCGATTCCCCGCTCGTCGCACACAACGCCCCGTTCGACTTCGCCTTCATTGACTTCGAACTCACCCGCATCAACCGCCCCAAACTCGACCGCGCCCGCATGGTCGACACGCTGGTCATGGCCAAAGCCCGCTTCCCCGGCATGCCCAACAGCCTCGATGCCCTCTGCCGCCGCTTCGACATCGACCTCTCCGCCCGCACCACCCACAACGCGCTGCTCGACTGCAAACTGCTGGCGGATGTCTACGTGGAACTCACCGGCGGCCGCCAACGCGGCCTCACCCTGGAGACCGAACAAGCCCTCTCCTTCGCCCAGTACGAGCGCTCCGGCACCCGCACCCCCCGCCTCATCGCCGTGGACGAGGAAACCCAGCAAGCCCATACCGCCTTCGTCGCCAAACTGAAGGACCCGGTCTGGGATAAGTAGCCCCCTTGATTCCACGGCGCTTCAGCGCGATCATACCGCGCAACGAACGGAAACATCAGAAACATCAGGAGACACCCATGCGGCAACTCTGTCTGGTTTCAACTCTCGCTTTGTGCCTCGCCACCCCGGCGCTGGCGGACCCAATCCCCAACATGGTCCCCACGCACGACCTCACCGGCACCTACCAGATGAACACAAACCATGGGCCGCAGACCATGGCGGTGGAATACAGCGCCGCCCTGCGCGGCCTGCGCATCACGCCGCAAGGCGGGCAGGCCTATATCCTCTATGATTTCACAACGCATGACGCCAAAATGGTCATGCCGCAGATGCAAAAATACATGGACCAGCCAAAACTCTCCGCCCAGGCCAACGCCGTGCAGGGGGACCGCAACGGCCCGCCCGCTAACGTCGTCATCACCACCGGGGGCAGCGCCACCATCGCCGGGCACGACTGCACCAACACCAAATTCACCAACACCAAAACCGGCGAATCCTCCACCCTTTGCGTCACCGATGACGGCGTGATCCTGCAAATCACCAGCTCCAACGGCCACCAGATCACCGCCCAGAGCATCTCCTACGCCCCGGTGCCTGAAGCTGATGTGCAACTCCCCGCCGGCTACACGCAATTCGTCATCCCCCAAATGCCCGCCGGCATGGCGATGCCCGGCGGTATTCCTGGCGGCATGAGCATCCCCGGCGGCATGATGACCCCCCCGCCGGGGCAGTAACTTCCTCCGCGACCCCCTTGCCCTCAGTGGCTGTTTCGCGCCGCATTCAGGCCATTGCCGCAAATTGAACCGATGCCCGGAAGCGGTCATACAGACGATGGTATCACGGACTGATGCGGGGGTGACCGGGAACCATGGTCCGCGGATATATAGGTATTTTCCGACCCTCGCATCGCGGTTCCGGCAATCGATATAAAGTCTGCCGCGATGGATAGCCCGATCCTTACCGCTGACGCGGCAGCGGGGACGATATCTAATGGAGTAATGCTATGTACATCGGTGGTGGTCTGGTCGGACTTGTGGTGCTAGTGGTGATTGTGGTTCTCGTGTTGCGAATATTATAAACTGGCTTCCGTTCGCACTGGCTTAAGCAAACCGATCCGTGGCTGCTCGTTGCAAAGCCGCCGATCTGGTATCGGCTAGGTCAAGTTATCAGCAGACCACCGGCTTTGCGCCCAGCCCGGCCGTTCCCGGGCAAGTGTAGGCTTCTCAGAAGCAGCCGTTCGTTCTGTTCAGGCCCTACTGCAGCAGTCGCGATATAGACTTTGGAGTAGCGTGACGCCCGGCTTTGTGCGGCTTCCGGTCGGGCTGGAGCATACAAAGATATTCTGGCCGATCTCAGCCAGGCTTTGGACAAGTTCGCGGCGTAGGGCGGAAGAAGCGCAGCGAATTCCGCCGTCCTGCCGCGTTCCCCGGTGGCGGGTTTTGCTTCTTCCGCCCTACGGCTTGCTGGCGGAACGATCAGAGATATGCGACAAGCGTACCATGGCCTTCCTCCCCAATGTCGAGCGTGTCTCCCCGCCGCAAATGCCCCAGTCCAAACTCATTATCGCCGCTGCCGCGGTTCTGCTGGTTCTGGTGCTCCTGTTCCTCGCCAACCCGTTCGTGCAGGTCGAATCCGGCTATGCCGGGGTGCTTTCGGATTTCGGCTCGGTGGTGGCAACCCCGCTCTACCCCGGCCTGCATGTCGCCATCCCGTTCTACCAGACCATCAACCAGGTCTCCGTCCAGCCGCAAACGGTAAGCTCGAATGAAACTGGCTCGACGCATGATCTGCAGCTGATCGACACCTCCATCGCCGTCACTTTCCATGTCGACCCCGAGGCCGCCCCGGATTTCTACCAGAATTTCCGCGATTTCGATACGCTGGGCGAGCGCGTCATTGCCCCCGCGGTGAGTAATGATGTGAAGGCGGTGACGGCGAATTACGATGCCGAGGAACTCGTGACCAAGCGCGACATCGTCGACGCGCAGATCAAGGAGCTGATCGTCGCCTCGCTTTCCCCCTACCACCTGACTGTCGAGGCCGTGAACGTGTCCAATTTTGCCTTCTCGGATGCCTACACCCAAGCCATCGAGCAGAAGCAGGTGGCGCAGCAGCAGGCGTTGCAGGCGCAATATACGCTGCAGCAGACCGAAATTACGGCGCAGCAGCAGGTGGTGCAGGCGAAAGCCCAGGCCGACGCCGCGGTGGAAACGGCGCAAGGCCAGGCCAATGCGCTGCTGCTCACCAGCCAAGCGCAGGCGAAGGCCAATCTGCTGATTGCGCAATCGCTGAGCCCGCCGCTGCTTCAGCAAAAGGCGCTGGATAGATGGAACGGTGCGCTGCCGACCTATCTGAGCCCCGGTACGCCCATGCCGTTCATAGGCGATGCGGCGATTGCGGGTGGCGGGAAATAGCGCGGGATTCGCGTTGATGACGGCCACTATGGATTTGTTGACGCCGATTTTGCAGAGCGTGGCGAAATCGCTCAGCACACTGAGCCTTCCATGATTTTCTGTCGCCGTCAAAAACATTCTGATACTGCAAGTGGATTGCTTTCGCCGCGCCGGTCTGACCCAGCAACGTCAGCGCGCGCAACCGCAAAACATGGCGTCATTTAGGTCTGCCTACTACCGGTGCTAGCTCTGAAGCTGACGGACCGCTCTTAGCCCGCACCTGCCATAGGAGGAACGTCCGCTTCGCTCGCCAACGACGCGGAAGCAGACCGACGGCTTTCCACCCAACCAAGCCATCAGGCGTATCAGGTCAGGAAGCTGGTGAAGTAGGGCGGGTTTGGCCTGACTTGGCAGAGTGAATATGCTAACCTCAGCCTGACACAAAAGAATGGACCTCGCCTTGCCCCGCTTCGCTTTGCCCTTTCTCCTGTTCCCTGGGCTCCTCCCGCTCTCCCTCACCGGATGCAGCCAGGGCTACTCCCCCAACACCTATGCCAGCGCCGCCGCACAGCAGGAGGCGACAGTGCAGCGTGGGGTGATTGTCGGCGTGCGGCCAGTTCTGATAAGCGCGGATGGCACGATCGGTGCGGCCGCCGGTGGTGCCGTCGGCGGCGTCGCTGGGGCGCAGGTGCCGGGCGGCGCGGTGACGACGACGCTGGGCGCGGTCGGAGGCGCCGTGATCGGGGGCCTTGGCGGCATAGCGGCCGAGCAAGCGGTCGCAGATGCAAAGGGGTGGGAATACATCGTCCAGGAGACCGGCGGCACGCTGGTCTCCGTCACCCAGACGAGCAAGGTGGAGCTTCCGATCGGGTTGCACGTCCTGGTGATCAACGGCAAGCAGGCTCGCATTGTGCCGGACTACACCGTGCAGATCGCGGCGGCAGCGCCCACCGCGACGGTGCCGGCAGCAGCGCCGGCGGGCCAGAAGCCCGCGGTGACCAACTCGACCCAAACTTCTGCCACGCCGAACGATTCGACGGCCACTGAGGTTTACGTCAGCCCGCTTCTGCCGGCCGCCGATGTGGCGGCACCGTTGCAGGTAGACCCCACCACCGTGCCGAGTAATCCCATACTCCCGCCGGCGCCAAGTCCGTCTGCCGGGTCCGCGGCCCCGCCTGTCCAGACCCCGCCGGTCCAGACCCCACCTGTCCAGGCCCCGCCAGGAGCGTCGAGCCCAACTCCGCCGGCAAGCTCATCCTCTACGGCCACGCCCTGAGGGCACCGGATGGCCGGGCAGCGTCACAGATGAACACAAAGCACTGTCCTTGATCAGTTGACCTTGATCAGTTGAACCCCCCGCCCGGTTATCTAAGCTTCCTGTTTTGATTGACGCCCGAATATCAGCGCAGCGCAACCCATCAATTCCGCCCAAAATCTAACCACCACCCCCGCAACCCTTTATATTCACACCAAAAATCAAAAATCTCATTGTTTTTTCAAACCAAACCCGCACAAATTGGGGTGCAAGCAAAAAATAAACCTACACTAACAATCAGTTAGCAAACTTTCCTCACAAACGCTCCACGTGAAACACCCCCATCACAGCAGCGGCTCGCGATGCACCGGCCGCACCCATTCCTTAATATGCGGCCACAAATCATGGTCAGAGACTTTTCCCAAATCCTTAGCCAGCGTGCCAATCACCTTCGCCGCCGCCACATTGTTCAAATCCTTGCGGATCACATTCAAAACATGAACCGGCGCAACCACAACCAACTCGTCATATGCAGCAACATCATCATTCAACTGCTTGGCCACCCAGGCGGCAAACTCCTCCTTCTCCTGCCCATGCGGATCATGCGTCGGCGCCTGTGCATGGTGCGTACCGGCATCATGCTGCCCAGCCGCCGCCTTATGCGCATCCTCGGGTTTCACCCGGCTGCTCGAATGCAAGGTATTATCCTCCTCCCCCGGACGGATAAAACGCGCATGCCCGCCATCGGCAACAACAAAGAGCAACTTGAGATGCTTAGACATTCCGGTAATTCCTTTATTTCACAACTGAATACCGCAACCTCGCACCGCTATCCGCATCCCGTCATTGATCTCCATCAATGCCCAGCACCCGCTTAATCCCATCCAACGCCAAAAACCCCATCGCATCGCGCGTCTCCACGGTCGCGCTGCCGATATGCGGCAGCAGCACCGCATTCTCCAGTTCCAGATACCCCGGATGCACATGCGGCTCGTTATTATAAACATCCAGCCCCGCCGCCAGCACATGGCCCGATCGCAACGCGCCAATCAGCGCCTCGTCATCCACGGCACTGCCCCGCCCCGTGTTCACCACCACCGCCCCCGGCTTCAACATCCCAATCCGCGCCGCATTCAGCCAGTGGTATGTCTCCGCCCCGCCCGGTGCATTGATCGACAGAAAATCAATCGCCCCTAAAAAACTTGCATCATCGCCATGGTACACCGCCCCCAGCTCCAGCTCCGGCGCCAACCGGCTGCGGTTACGGTAATGCACCGTCATCCCCAATCCCCGCGCCATCCCGGCCAGTTCCCGGCCAATCCGCCCCATGCCGAAAATACCCAGGGTCTTCCCGCTCACCCTGCGCCCCAGAAAAAAAGTCGGCGACAACCCCGCCCATTTCCCCGCCCGCAGCAGCCGCTCCCCCTCACCGGCGCGCCGTGCCGCCATCAGCATCAAGGTCAACGCCAGCTCCGCCGTGGCGGTGCTCAGCACATCGGGCGTATTACAAACCTCAACCCCTTGCGCCGCCGCGGCGGCCAGGTCGATATGCTCCAAACCAACACTAAAAGTCGCAATCACCCGCACCTGCTGCGGCAATTTTCCAATCAGCGCCGCATCAAACCTATCCGCCGGCGTGCACAAAATCGCATCCACGCCCTCAAGGTTTTCCAGCAACACCGCGGAGTCAAATACCCCCTGTATCTCAAGCTGCCGCACCATATGTTCGCGCGCAGCCCGCGCTGCCACCGCCGGCGGAATTTTGCGTGTGATCAGCAACATTTTGCGCCCCCCCTATGAACGGGATAACCATAAACAGGTTCATCCACAGGGCCAAGCACGGCCGACTCCGCCAACGCCAAAACTGTACCGGACCAGCCGGAAAGTCGCAGCCAATAATCTAGCGAACCGTTACAAACTCCATTAAGCAATCGCCCGCGCATGGGTATCAACCATGGTGGAGAGCGCGCGCAAATTGGCATCCGGCTGCACTTCCTGGCGGTGGTCGATAACCATATAGCCACGGCCCCAGTTGGTCTCAATAAAATCCTCAACGCCCATAGCCTGCAGCTTCTTGCGGATTTTGCAGATGAACACATCGATGATCTTCGGGTTCGGCTCATCCAGCCCGCCGTACAGATGGTCCAGAATAGCCTCCTTGCTCAGCACCACGCCTTTGCGCAACGCCAGAATTTCAGCGATCTGGTACTCTTTTTTCGTCAGCGTGACCGGTTTGCCCTTCGCGTAGATTTTCTTCGCGTTCATGTTGATTTCAACCGAACCAATCCGCAACGCATTTTCCTGAAAACCCCGGCTACGGCGGATGAGGTTCTGTACCTTCATGAAGATTTCCTCGTGCGAGAGGGCATCGACAATCAGATCGTCAGCCCCGGCTTGCAATATCCGCAGCCGCGCCGCCTCGTTCATGCTCCGGGCCACCGCGACAATCGGCGCGCGCACCCGTGCCAGCCGGAGCTTACGCACAATGTCCAGATCCCCCATCCGGTCCTCCGACAGCCGTAGCAGCACCACGTCGTAGTCATAGAATTTGACCAGATCGAGGGCCTCCTCCGGGTCGTTGGTTTCATCGACGATCGCGAGGCGCGACCGCAGAAAGGCGGTCAAAAGGTCTTTTTTATTGGAGATAGTCTCAAAAGATAGTATTTTCATAGAAGCCTCCATTACATTGAGGCAACGCTACAACCCCAGGAAGCATTCGTCAATAAATTTGTTTAACCTTCGCGCATAACGTGTTAAAATTAAGAATATAGAAACAAAATCGGCACGCCTGGAGTCGCTGAACCTTCATCCCGAGCAACCAGAGGATGCGCAAAGCCGCGCCGGAGCAGGGTTTTCCGGCCGTAACTTCGTGAAGCAACCGGGGTGGCTTCCGCCGCCGCTTTGGTGCTCAACGCACAAAAAAACGGCGCCCATGGCGGGCGCCGTTCCAAAACCGCGGCCATAATCCCCTCGCGGGGATTAAAAATTATTTGGTTTTCAGCAGATCGCGGATTTCGCCAAGCAAAACCTCGGTCGGCGTGGGGCAGGCTGCAACCGGGGCGGGGGCTTTGTGGAGTTTGGCGATCAGCCGCACCATCCAGAAGATCGCGAAGGCAACAATAGCGAAATTAATCACCGCGTTGAGGAAGACACCGTAATTAATGGTGACGTCACCGGCCTTCTGCGCATCGGCCAGGGTGAGGGCAGGGGTGCCCTTGAGCACAACGAACAGGTTGGAGAAATCCACGCCGCCCGTAATCAGGCCGATCACCGGGGTAATGATGTCTTTCACCAGGCTGCCGACAATGCCGATGAACGCCGCGCCAATAACGACGCCAACCGCCAGATCGACGACATTGCCGCGCATGACGAAGGCCTTGAATTCATCGACCCAGCCAGGTTTCTTGAGCGGTAGCATGGTTTTCAGCAGTTCCGACATGCAATTCCTCCATGGATGATTAGTTTCTGTAACGGCTTACCATAAATGACGGCGTGCGCATGCGCCAGATGCTTCAATTGCGCTGTTGCCCGGCGCGGAGCCGATCTGACACAAGCAGAAGCTATATAGGAGGGCCGGATGCGGAACCGAATCATTTCATTGGGCTTGTTGCTTGTATTAGCCGGTTGCGGCTCCGGCACGGGCCGGCTTTCGGGCACCACGGCGGGCGGTGCGGCGACAGGTGCCGTCATCGGCCTGGTTGGCGGGCCGATCGGCGTGGTCGTTGGTGCTGGCATCGGCGCCGGCGTGGGTGCGATGAGTGCCAGCAACACCACGCCCAAGCAGGTAGACCTCGGCAATGCCCCTTGGGACCGGAGCGGCCAGTAATGCGCGTGGGCTTGGCAGCGCGCCAAAAACCCCCTGCTTCCCTCGCCGCATATATGTGCTAAACGCCGGGTCCCATGCGTCAATTCCTGGACTTTGAAAAACCCGTTGCCGAGCTCGAAAACAAGATCGAGGAACTGCGGCGTATGACCCAGCCCGGCGAGATCAACATCGCCGACGAGGTGGCGCGTCTCTCCGCCAAAGCGGACGGCCAGCTTAAATCCCTCTATTCCAAGCTCACGCCCTGGCAGAAAACCCAGGTCGCCCGCCATGCCGAACGGCCAAAAGCTGCCTCGGTCATCGCCGGGCTGATCACCGACTTCACCCCCCTGGCCGGTGACCGCGCCTTTGCCGACGACGCCGCGATCATCGGCGGCATGGGCCGCTTCCGCGACCAGGCCGTCATGGTCATCGGCACCGAAAAGGGCACCGACACCGAAAGCCGGATCAAACATAATTTCGGCATGGCCAAGCCCGAGGGCTACCGCAAAGCCCGCCGCCTCATGGAACTGGCCGGCCGCTTCAACCTGCCGATCCTCACCTTTGTTGACACCTCCGGCGCCTTCCCCGGCATCGAGGCAGAAGCGCGCGGCCAGGCGGAAGCCATCGCCCGCGGCATCGAAGGCTGCCTGAGCGCCCCGGTCCCCCTAATCGCCACCATCATCGGCGAAGGCGGCTCTGGTGGCGCCATCGCGCTCGCGGCCGGCAACGTGGTGCTGATGTTCGAGCACGCCATTTACTCCGTCATCTCCCCGGAAGGCTGCGCCTCCATCCTCTGGCGCGACGCTGCCCAGGCGCCGGTTGCCGCCGAGGCCATGCGCATCACCGCCCAGGACCTCAAAAAACTCGGCCTGATCGACGAAATCGTCCCCGAGCCTTTAGGCGGCGCCCAACGTGACCCGGAAGCGGCACTGGCCTCACTCGGCGACGCTATCGCCCTGGCACTGGCCCCGCTGAAATTACTCACGCCGGAGGCCCTGAAATCCCGCCGCCGCGACAAATTCCTGGCGATGGGTAAGTTCGGGCTTTAAGCTTCCCCGTACCGCCCGGTCACCAGACTCAACCAGGCCACCAGCCCAAGTGCCGCGCCCAAAATCCCCGTGGTGGCGTTGTAGTTAACCACCGCGGCAATCCCCATTCCCAGCGCCAGCACCGCCGGCCAGCGTTTGCCCGAGATAAAAGCCGCCAGCCCCAGCGCCAGCGCGGCCCAGCCAAAGCCCTGATAATATTGCAACGTCAGCACCGCATGGCGCGGCCCGCAGATAACCGGCGCATTGGCGGCGGCGCACATGCCCACGGTGGCGCGCGGCACAATGGCCAGCAGCCGGAAGGCGAACATGCCGCCGCCGATCATCGCCACCACCCACAGACCCATCCAATCGTCAGCCGACCAGCGGAAGCTTTTGCTCATAAGACACTCACCTGTTTAAACTGTAACACCCTGGTTGCTCTCCGGCCCTTGGGGCCGTATTGCTGCGCAGCATAACGCCTAACCCATACATGGTTCATGACACGCCCCACCACCCCGACGGTACATAAAAGTTTCCAGGACATCATTCTCACCCTGCACGGCTTCTGGGCCAGGCAGGGCTGCGTGATTCTGCAACCGTATGACGTGGAAATGGGTGCCGGCACCTTCCACCCCGCCACCACTTTGCGCGCTTTGGGGCCAAAACCCTGGCGCGCGGCCTATGTGCAGCCCTCCCGCCGCCCCTCTGACGGCCGCTACGGCGAGAACCCGAACCGCCTGCAACATTATTACCAGTACCAGGTCATCGTGAAGCCGAGCCCCGCCGACGCGCAGGAACTGCTGCTGGCCAGCTATGACGCCATCGGCATCGACCGCGCCAAGCACGACATACGGTTCGTGGAAGATGACTGGGAAAGCCCCACCCTGGGCGCCTGGGGCCTGGGCTGGGAGGTCTGGTGCGACGGCATGGAAGTCGGCCAGTTCACCTATTTCCAGCAGGTCGGCGGCATAGCGGTGGATTTGCCGAGCTTTGAGATGACCTACGGCCTGGAGCGCCTGGCCATGTACGTCCAGGGCGTCGAGAACGTCTACGACCTCGACTTCAATGGTGCTGGCGTGAGCTACGGCGACGTCTTCCTGCGCGCCGAAAAAGAATTCTCCGCCCACAATTTTGAGTTCGCCAACACCGACATGCTGATCCGCCACTTCGCCGACGCCGAGGCCGAATGCGCCGCTTTGGTAGCCAAATCCCTGGCCCTGCCCGCCTACGACCAGTGCATCAAGGCCAGCCATCTGTTCAACCTGCTCGACGCCCGCGGCGTCATCTCCGTCGCCGAACGCGCCTCCTACATCGGCCGCGTCCGCAACCTGGCAAAAGCCTGCGCCGAAGCCTGGGTCGCAGGGGAGACCGTGTAATGGCTGAGTTTTTTCTGGAACTTTTTTCCGAGGAAATCCCGGCGCGGATGCAGGAGGATGCGGCTGAAAGGCTGTACAATATCTGCAATGGCGTGTGCCAAGGGTTGGCCCCCAAAGACTTTAAAGTGTTTTATGGCCCGCGCCGATTGGCGGTGTCGGTGAATGTTGCCGAACAAAAACCCGGCCAGGTGAGGGTGGAGCGTGGACCACGCGAAGGCACCCCTGAAATCGCTCTGACTAAGTTTATCGAAAAATTCAACGCGACGCGTGCCGAAATAGTTACGGATAACGGGTACTTTTGGTTAAACCGCAGCGAGGCACCAATCGCTGCGGTGGATTTGATTTCGTCCACTCTTTCGTCCGCACTGGCATACTTCTCCTGGCCGAAATCCATGCGCTGGGGCCAGGGAGGCTACTTCACCTGGGTCCGCCCGCTTCGCCGCATTATCTGCCTGCTCGACGGCGAGGTGCTCCCCATCACCCTCGGCCCCGTCACCGCAAGCAATGAGACCGAAGGCCACCGCATCCACGGCCCCGGCCCCTTCGCCGTTTCCTCCGCCGAGGTCTGGGAAGAAAAACTCTTCGAGCACCGCGTCATCGCCGACCAGACCGTCCGCCGCCAAAAAATCAAGGACGGCATGGCCGAAAAAGCCGCCGCCCTAAACCTTACGGTCGTCCCAGACGAAGCCCTGCTCGACGAAGTCACCGGCCTCGTAGAATGGCCCGTCCCGCTCATCGGCAGCATCGACGAAAAATTCATGGACCTCCCCTGGGAAGTCCGCGAACTCTCCATGAAGACAAACCAAAAATATTTCGCCCTGCGCGACACCGCGGGCAACCCGGCCCCCTATTTCGCCTTCGTCGCCAACCTGGAAGCCTCCGACGGCGGCGCCGCGATTATTTCGGGCAATGAGCGGGTTTTGCGGGCGCGCCTCTCTGATGCGCGGCATTTCTGGGACTTGGACCTAAAAAAATCGCTCTACGATTTTCTGCCAAAGCTTGAGAGAATCACTTTCCACGCCAAAATCGGTACACAATCGCAGAGAGCTAAGGGGATCGAAGACTTAGCCGGGACGATTGCTGATTTGCTCGGTGCCGATGGCGATGAAGCCCTTCAGGCTAAAAGAGCTGGTTTGCTGTGCAAGGCCGATCTCGTCACCGGCATGGTCGGTGAATTCCCAGAGCTGCAAGGCATCATGGGCGGTTATTACGCCGAACAAACTTTCAAAGGCCCGGCTGGCCCGGTTGTTGGGCAAGCGATAAAAACCCACTACCAACCCAAAGGCCCGTCGGACGCCGTGCCCACCGGCACCGTCGCCATAGCTGTTGCCCTGGCCGACAAGCTCGATACGCTGACCAAATTCCTCGAAATCAACGAAAAACCCACCGGCTCGGGCGACCCCTACGCCCTGCGCCGTTGCGCGCTCGGCGTCATTCGCATCATTCTAGAAAACGGGTTGCGGCTACACCTTAAACCACTCCTGAACTACGACGAAGCCCTGTTCGACTTCATCATCGAACGCCTGCGCGTAAAACTGCGCGGCGAGGGCAAGCGCTTCGACGTACTGGATGCCGTTCTGGCGGCGGGTGCCGACGATGACCTCGTCCGCCTGATGAAGCGCGTCGAAGCCCTTGGCGACATGCTAGGCACCGAGGACGGCAAGAACCTGCACGCCGCCTACAAACGCGCCGCCAACATCCTCAAAATCGAAGACGCCAAGGACGGACCGCATGTAGGGATGCCGGAGGGACGGCTTTTACGCGAATACGAGGAGCATGCCCTGAGCGACAAGCTCCGTCCGGTGGAGAAGTGCGTTGTGGACCTCCTACGCGTGGAGGATTTTGAAACCTCCATGCAGGAAATGGCCTCCCTGCGCCCCGCTATCGACGCGTTCTTCCAACATGTAACCGTCAACGACCCCACGCCCGAAATTCGCCAGAATCGTTTGCGATTGCTCGCCCGATTCCGGGACACCGTTAATATCATCGCTGATTTTTCCAAAATAGAAGGCTGAGGAGCTCTCTCATGACCAAATGGGTATACAACTTTGGCGCCGGCGTTAACGACGGCAATGCCTCCCTCCGCAACCTGCTCGGCGGCAAGGGTGCCAACCTCGCCGAAATGGCGAGCATCGACCTGCCCGTCCCCCCCGGTTTCACCATCACCACCGAAGTCTGTACCGCCTATTATGACAATAACGAGACCTACCCCGCCGAGCTGAAATCCCAGGTCGACACCGCCCTGGCCCGCATCGAAGCCGCCGTTGGCCGCAAGTTTGGCGACAAGGAAAAGCCCCTGCTGGTCTCCGTCCGCTCCGGCGCGCGCGTCTCCATGCCGGGCATGATGGACACCGTCCTCAACCTCGGCCTCAACGACATCACCGTCCAAGGCCTCGCCACCGGCTCCGGCGACCCCCGATTCGCCTGGGATTCCTACCGCCGCTTCATCCAGATGTACGGCTCGGTCGTGCTCAACGTCGACCACCACCGCTTCGAGGAAATTATCGAGCAGGCGAAACTCGATGCGGACGTCATCGAGGACACCGCCCTGACCCCGCAAGACTGGCAGCAGGTGGTCGAAGGCTACAAAGCCATGGTCGCCGAGGAAATCGGCCGCCCCTTCCCGCAGGACCCGCAGGACCAGCTCTGGGGCGCCATCGGCGCCGTGTTCGGCTCCTGGATGAACCCGCGCGCCAATGTGTACCGCCGCCTGCATGACATCCCCGCAAGCTGGGGCACGGCCGTTAACGTGCAAGCCATGGTGTTCGGCAACATGGGCGAGGATTGCGCCACCGGCGTCTGCTTCACCCGCGACCCCTCCACCGGCCTCAACGAATTCTACGGCGAGTACCTGGTCAACGCCCAAGGCGAGGACGTCGTCGCCGGCATCCGCACCCCGCGCCCGCTCTCCCAGGTCTACGCCAAGCCGGGTGAAGTGAGCATGGAAGCCGCATTGCCGGAAGCCTATGCCGAGCTCAACAAGGTTCGCGATGTTCTTGAAAAACACTACAAGGACATGCAGGACATCGAGTTCACCGTGCAGCAGAACAAGCTCTACATGCTGCAAACCCGCTCTGGCAAGCGCTCCGCCGCCGCCTCGCTCCGTATCGCCGTCGAAATGGCCGAATCCGGCCTGATCGACAAAAACACCGCCATCATGCGCGTCAACCCGGCCTCGCTGGACCAGCTCCTCCACCCCACGCTGGACCCCAAGGCGACGCCCAAACTCTTCGCCAGGGGCCTCCCCGCCAGCCCCGGCGCTGCCTGTGGCGCCGTCGTGTTCTCCGCTGACGAAGCCGAGCTGCGCGCGCAAAAAGGCGAATCCGTCATCCTGGTCCGCATCGAAACCTCCCCGGAAGACATCCACGGCATGCACGCCGCGCGGGGCATCCTCACCACGCGCGGCGGCATGACCAGCCACGCCGCCGTCGTGGCGCGCGGCATGGGCCGCCCTTGCGTTGCAGGTGCTGGCAGCATCTCCGTTGACTACGGCGCGCAAACCCTCTCCGCCGCGGGCGTCACCATCCGCGCCGGTGAAATCCTCACCATCGACGGCGCCACCGGCGAAGTTTTTGCCGGCACCGTTAAAATGATCGAGCCGCAGCTCTCCGGCGAATTCGGCATCCTCATGGGCTGGGCCGATGAAGTCCGCCGCCTGAAAGTCCGCGCCAACGCCGAAACCCCGCTGGACGCCGACACCGCCCGCAAATTCGGCGCCGAAGGCATCGGCCTGTGCCGCACCGAGCACATGTTCTTCGACCCCGCGCGCATCTCCGCCGTGCGCCAGATGATCATGGCCAACGACGAAGCCGGCCGCCGCCTGGCACTCGCCAAACTCCTGCCCTTCCAGCGCGCTGACTTCATCGCGTTGTTCAAGATCATGGAGGGCCTGCCTGTAACAATCCGCCTGCTCGACCCGCCGCTGCACGAATTCCTCCCCCACGGCGAGGCCGAACTCGCCGAAGTCGCGCAGGCGCTGGGCATGGACGCCGCCACCATCAAGGCGCGCGCGGAAGAACTCTCCGAAACCAACCCGATGCTCGGCCATCGCGGCTGCCGCCTCGGCGTCTCCTACCCGGAAATCTACGAAATGCAGGCCCGCGCGATTTTCGAGGCCGCCATCGAAATTTCCAAAACCGCGCAAGCCCCGGTGCCGGAAATCATGATCCCGCTGGTCGGCGTCAAGCGCGAACTGGACATCACCCGCGCCCAGATCGAAAAAGTCGCGAAAGAAGTTTTTGCCGAAACCGGCAAGGCCGTGGAGTACTCCATCGGCACCATGATCGAACTGCCCCGCGCCGCCCTCACCGCGGACTCCATCGCCGAAGCCGCGGACTTCTTCTCCTTCGGCACCAACGACCTCACGCAGACCACTTTTGGCCTCTCGCGCGACGACGCCGGCAAATTCCTGCCGCACTACGTTGAACAAGGCATCCTGCCGAAAGATCCGTTCGTCTCCATCGACGTCGAAGGTGTCGGCGCCCTCGTGCGCATCGCCGCCGAGAAGGGTCGCAAAACCAAACCCGGCATCAAACTCGGCATCTGCGGCGAACACGGCGGCGACCCCGCCTCCATCGCCTTCTGTGAATCCGTTGGCCTGGACTACGTTTCCTGCTCGCCTTACCGCGTGCCGGTCGCCCGCCTCGCGGCCGCGCAAGCGGCTATCGAGCTCAAAGAAACCCACTTCCGGGACAAATGATTCCCGCACCCTTCACCGGCTACCGGGGCGAAATCCGCCCCGAGTGGCTGAGTGACGGCATCCCGCACCTCAACCTCGCCTACTACGTGTTGCTGTTCGACCACGCCTCGAATGCGGTGTTCGACGCCATGGGCATCGACCGCGCCTACATGCACGCCACCGGACGCTCCTATTTCGTCGCCGAAACGCACGTCGTCTACGAGCAGGAAATGCGGCTCGGGCAAACAGCGGTTGTGGTAACCACCCTGCTGGACGCGGACGAAAAACGCGTCAACCTCGCGCATGAAATGTTCCGCGAAGGCGAAACCCGGCGGGTATGCCTGCAAGAAATCATGTTCGTGAGCGTAAACCTGCAAACCAGCCGCGCCGCCCCCTGGGAAGCCGGCGCCATGGACCGCATCAACGCGGCACTGGCAGTTCACAAAACATTACCCCGCCCGGCCAAGCTCGGCCGCAGTATCGCGATTAAGCGAACTTAAGAATCAAAAACCCGCCAATAATCCCCACAGCGACCATCCCCGTCACCAGCCCCAGCCGCTTCTCAATAAAATCCCGCGCCGGCTCCCCAAACTTCCGCAGCAGCACAGCCTCCAGAAAAAACCGCGCGCCGCGCGTCACCACGCTGGCAAACATGAACATTGGAAAGTTGAACGCCGCGGCTCCCGCCGCAATCGTCACGATTTTGTAAGGAATCGGCGTCAGCCCCTTAATCAAAATAACCCACACGCCATACTGCGCGAACTTGGCCTGAAACGCCGCGAACGCCGCCTCGTAATGGTAAAAATGGATAATCGGCTGAGCCAGCTTCGCCAGCAGCAAAAACCCGATCGCATAGCCCAGCGCCCCGCCCATCACGCTGCCCAGCGTGGTAATTGCCGCCAGCCAGAACGCCTTGCGCGGCTGCGCCAGCGCCATCGGGATCATCAGCGCATCCGGCGGAATGGGAAAAAAGCTGGCCTCCGCGAAGGCGATGCCGAACAGCCACAGCGGCGCGGTGCGGCGGGCGGAGAGGGCAATGACATGGTCGTAAGTTTTGCGGAGCATAGCCCTGCTCTGCCACAAGGGGCAAAACCGGGCAAATGGCATATTGGTGACCTACACCGGCAGCGTCACGCTCACGCGCAGGCCTTTGCCCCCAAGGTTCTTCAGCGCAATGTCCCCGCCATGCGCGTGGAAAATATTGCGCGCGATGGAAAGCCCCAACCCGGAGCCGCCCGTCTCCCGGTTACGGCTGGTTTCCAGCCGGCGGAACGGCTCGAACACCGCCTCCATATCCTCGGGCGCAATGCCGGGTCCGTTGTCTTCGATGTCGATCTGCACAAAGTCTTTCGGCAACAGCCGCAGGGTTATGCGCGCGGCGTCACCATATTTCAGTGCATTGCCAACCAGGTTGGTAAACGCGCGTTTTAGCCCGAGCGGCCGCGCGCTTATGGTCAGGTGTTCCGGCCCGCTAAAGCTCAACGCCTCGGCATGTTCAGGGGCGCCATCGGCGGCCTCGTCCAGAATGGTACGCAGCAACGACGCAAGGTCAATGCGCGTCACCTTCTCGCTGGTGGTAATATCCCGCCCAAACGCCAGTGTCGCCGCGACCATGGACTCCATCTCGTCCAGATCGGCCAGCATTTTCTGCCGCTGTTCGTCATCCTCCATAAATTCCGCGCGCAGTTTCAGCCGCGTAATCGGTGTGCGCAAATCATGCCCGATGGCAGTCAGTAAAAACGTGCGGTCCTCGACAAATCGCCGGATGCGCGCCGCCATGGTGTTGAAGGCAATCGCCGCGGTGACAATCTCCGACGCCCCGGATTCGGGCAGGGCAGGGGCGTTCACCACGTCCCTCCCTAAGCGTTCGGCCGCCTCGGCCAGCGTGCGCACCGGCACCAGCAATTTACGCACGGCCCAAAAGATCATCACCGCGCCCAGCAGCGTCATCACGATGAAGGCGCTGGCAAACCCCGGCGAGCGCCAGGGTTTGGGCGGGGCGAGGGGGGAGGTGATGGTGAGCCAGCCGTTGGGGGGCGGTTGCCAGTTAGGACGCGGCATCATCGGCTGGCCACCAGTGGGCGGCGGTGGCGGCTGCAACTGTCCGCCCGGCGATTGTAACTTGCCGCCCGGCGGCGGCGGGGGCGGCGGCCCGGCATTGGGGGCGCCCGCCATGCCAAAGCTGATAATAACGCGCGTCGGCACGCCGCTGCCGCGCACCAGCAGCCCGTGCGGGTGCAGGCCCATGGGGATACCATAGGCGTAAATGCTGGCACGGATAATCTCGCGGGCAGGCAGCGGCAGGTCGTAAGTCATGTCCCCCGCCGGCGGGGTGGCGCTCAGGGTCAGCGTGTCACCCTTGGGCAACGCCTCCTTGGCCACCAGCGCGGCACGGTCAGCCGGGGCCGCCAGCGCAATGTGGCGGTAGATTATCACCGCCCGCGTCGCAAAAACCTGCTCCTCCTGAATGCGCTCCAGTTTGATCTGATTAAGCGTGTGGATCAGCAGGCCGAGTAGCTGTATGCACGCAAACCCGGCCAGAAGGATTAAAATCGTCCGGCCGGCCAGGCTTTTCGGCCAGGCGGAAAACTTCAACGCCGCTCCACGGGGGTGGAGAGCACATAGCCGCCGCCGCGCACGGTTTTAATAATCTGCGCATGCCGCCCGTCATCCTCCAGCTTGCGCCGCAGGCGGGAAACGGCAACGTCGATCGCACGGTCGAACGGCCCGGCCTGCCGCCCGCGCAGCAGGTCCAGCAGCATGTCGCGCGTCAGCACGCGGTTGGGGCGGTCCAGCAGGGCCACCAGCAAATCATACTCACCGCCGGTAATCGCCACCTCCACGCCAGCGGGGTCGAGCAGCCGGCGGCGCGTGGTCTCCAGCACCCAGCCGGAAAAATGGTAGCTCTGGGCAGCGCCTTCCGGCACGCGGTCTTCGGAATCGCCGGTACGGCGGAGCACGGCGCGGATGCGCGCCAGCAACTCGCGCGGGTTAAACGGCTTGGTCACATAATCATCCGCCCCCAGCTCCAGGCCGACAATCCGGTCGGTCTCCTCGGCCATGGCGGTGAGCATGATAATCGGCACCTTGCCCTCGGTGCGCATCCAGCGGGCCAGGTCCAACCCGCTCTCGCCGGGCAGCATCAAATCCAGCACCACCAGTTGGAAATGCCCGTTGGCAAAGGCCCGCCGCGCCTCCTTGCCGTCGCGCGCCGTGGTCACCCGCAGGCGCTGGCGTTCCAGGAATTTGGCGATAAGCTCGCGTATCTCGCGGTCGTCGTCGACAATAAGGATATGGGGCAGCGTTTCCATATCTGTTACAATAGACGGTTTCCGCTGGATTGGGCAGGGGATGTTGCAATATGTGACAATTCACCCAGGGGGCAAAAAAATCCTTGCGTTGGGGGGGCGTTCGCCCTATTTCCAGCCTCACGCAGCAACGCACGTGCCTCTGCCGGTCTCTTCATAAGAATCGGTTACGCAACGACGTCAAGCGTTCTGGCAGCACTACCGGGGCAACCCGAAAGTGGCTGGTTCGTTGGACCGTTTCGCAACCACGCCCGCCGCCTTTACCAGGCGGGCCTTCATATGAAAGGTGACTGCGGTGAACCCCAAAATCGCATCATTTCTTGAATCTTCCGCCCTGGCCACGCCATGCCTGGTGCTGGACCTCGATACAGTGGCGCAGAACTACGAATCCCTGCGCGCAGCCTTGCCCGCGGCCAAAATCTACTACGCCGTAAAAGCCAACCCCGCACCGCAAATCTTGCGCCTGCTGGTGGGAAAAGGCTCGTGCTTCGACGCCGCCAGCCTGCCCGAAATCGAGGCCTGCCTGTCCGCCGGTGCCCGCGCGGAGTCCATCAGCTACGGCAACACGGTCAAAAAACCCTCCGCCATCGCTGCCGCCCATGCGCACGGCGTGCCGCTGTTCGCCTTCGATTCCATCGAGGAGCTGGAGAAAATCGCCCGCCACGCCCCCGGCGCGAAGGTGTATTGCCGCATCGCCGTCAACAACGTCGGCGCCGACTGGCCGCTGTCCAAAAAATTCGGCACCAGCATCGCCCGCGCGAAGGAGCTGATGCTCACCGCCCCCCGCCTCGGCCTGCAACCGCACGGCCTGTCCTTCCACGTCGGCAGCCAGCAAACCGCCACCCCGGCGTACGAGATGGCCATCGCCGAAGTCGCCCTGCTGTTCACCGACCTCAAAAACCACGGCCTGGAGCTTAAAATGCTCAACCTCGGCGGCGGCTTCCCGATCCGCTACCGCGATGACGTGCCCGAGACCAACACCTTCGGCACCGCCATCATGAACGCCATGACCGAGCATTTCGGCAACGACCTGCCGGACATGTTCATCGAACCCGGCCGCGCCATGGTCGGCAATGCCGGCGTCGTGGTCTCCGAGGTCGTGCTGGTCTGCCAGCGCATGGCCGAGGACGAGCGCCGCTGGGTCTACCTCGACATCGGCCGCTACGGCGGCCTGGCCGAGACCGAGGGCGAGGCCATCCGCTACCGCATCACCGCGGGCTCGGGCATTACCGGCCCCGTGGTGCTGGCTGGCCCCAGTTGCGACGGCGTGGACGTGATGTACGAAAAAACCCCCTACCGCCTGCCGCTTTCCCTAAACGCGGGCGACCACGTGCTCATCCACGACACCGGCGCCTACGTCACCAGCTACGCCAGCCAGAATTTCAACGGTTTCACCCCACTGGCCGAGCACTACATCTAACGTCCACCGGGATGCCCGCGCAGCCGGGCATCCCTATTATTGCGGAATTATCACATCCTCGCGGTTTATTTCCCCCCCAAACCGCTCTAAGTCTCGCCTATCAAGGGAGACGCACATGCACGAGATCAAATTGAAGGCCGCGGACGGTTCAGGCGAATTTTCCGCATTCGTATACGCCCCGGTGTCGGAAGACACCTGCGGCTCAGTGGTGGTCATCCAGGAAATCTTCGGCGTTAACGACTCACTGCGCGCCACCTGCCAAAGCCTCGCCGACATGGGCTTCATCGCCATCGCGCCGGATTTGTTCTGGCGCCAGGAACCCGGCGTCAACATTTCCGACAAATCCGAAGCCGAGTGGAAAAAAGCATTCGCCCTGATGAACGGGTTCGACCAGGACAAGGGCGTTGAGGATCTCAAAGTCACCCTCGCCGCCGCCCGCACCCTCCCCGGCGCCAACGGCATCGCCGGCACGCTCGGCTTCTGCCTCGGCGGCCGCCTCGCGGTCATGATGGCCACCCGCTCCGACGCCGACGTCAACGTCTCCTACTACGGCGTCGGCATCGACAATCTGGTCCCCGAGTTCGACAAAATCGAAGCCCCGCTCATGCTGCACATCGCCGAGCAGGACGAATATTTGACCGAGGAAGCCGTGGAGAAAATCCTCGACGGCGTCGAGGAAAGCGACTGGATCGACGCCTTCATCTACCCCGGCGTCCAGCACGCCTTCGCCCGCGTCGGCGGCGTGCATTTTGACGCCCGTGCGGCCACCATCGCCAACGGCCGCACGGCGGAAATCCTCGCCGAGCTGCTGGAGTAATCTTGCACCGCCGGAACCTCCTAACTTACGCCGGTGCGAGTCTCCTCGCACCGGCGTTTGCATTTGCAGCCGACCTCGCCTCCGGCTGCGTCGAAGCCATCCGCGGCCAGCTCGCCGCCCTGCCGGACGGCCCGGTGCTGCTCAACAGCTACCTCGTCAACACCGGCCCGGATGCAACAAACTTTGACATGACCCAGGCCAACGCCGCCTACGTCTATGACAACGCCCTGGCCGGGCTACTGCTACTCGCCGCCGGCCACCGCGACGAGGCGCAACGCCTCGCCGATGCCCTCGCCCTCGCCCAATCCCACGACCGTTATTATTCTGACGCCCGCCTGCGCAACGCCTACCAGGCCGGCGCCATGGCCCCCCCCGCCAAACTCCCCGGCTGGTGGGACACCACCGCAAACCATTGGGTCGAAGACCCCTACCAGGCTGGCTCCCAAACCGGCCCCATCGCCTGGGCCATGCTGCTCTGGTCCGCCCTGGGCATGAAATCCCCCGCCGACGACGCGGCCGACTTCCTCGACGACCGCCTGCGCGCCCCCACCGGCTATTACGGCGGCTTTTACGGTTTTGAGCCCCACCCCCTCAAACTGCTCTGGCAAAGCACCGAGCAAAACACTGACCTTGCCGTAGCCTTCACCAAACTAACCCGCACCGAGGACGCCGCCCACGCCAAAGCATTCGTTGCCGCCATGCTGGACCAAAACGCCAGCCCCATCTTCGCCACCGGCACCACGCCGGACGGCGCCACCAACCACCTCGCCGCCGCGGACGCCGGCATCTGGCCCTATCTCGCCGGGCTTGCCACGCCCGCCGCCGCGCTGGCCGCCATCACCGCCCTGCAACGCGGCCCCGGCATCGGCTTCTCCGGCGCCAGCCAGAGCATCTGGCTGGAAGGCACCGCCTTCGCCGCCCTGGCGCTACAACAAATGCAAAACCCCCTGGCCGCAACCTTCACCGCCACCCTGGCGCAAAACATCTCGCCGGAAGGCTACGTCTACGCCACCATCGCCCCGCAACTCTCCACCGGCCTCACCACCGGCCCCTCCCTGCAAAAAAACCTCCCCGAACAACCTTTCAATTATTTCCGCCGCCCCGCGCTAAGCGCCACCGCCTGGACCGGCCTGGCAGCACTTGGCGTCAACCCCCTGGCCTGAAACCACGGCCATTATCGCCGCACCTGTTAACGCAACGTCAACCATTCCCGCCTACACCACGAGTCCGGGACAAAAACTGCCAGGCACCACAACGCAAAATGCGATTTTTTGGGTAACTGTCATCGCACAAACTAACTACCATCGTACAAGCAGGGTCATGCAAAATGTCGGAGCATCAATTTTTTCTCGGGCGGCAGGCTATCGTCGGCCGCCGGGATGAACTGATAGCCTACGAGTTACTGTTCCGTAGCAGCCAGGCCAACGCTGCTTTCATTGTGGACGATGTCGCCGCCAGCGCCGCCGTCATTCAACACCTGTTCGTCAGCCTTGGCATCGGCGCCGCACTCGGCGGCAAGCGCGGGTTTATCAATGTGTCGGAACACCTGCTGCTGGACGACAGCATCGAACTCCTGCCGCCGGACCAGGTGGTGCTCGAAATTCTCGAAACCGTGCCCCTCACCCCCAACATCATCGCGCGCTGCAAGGTATTGAAAGACGCAGGCTACGCCCTCGCCTTCGACGACATCACGCAAATCACGCAAGCCCACGAACCTCTGTTGCCGCTCATTGACGTGGTAAAACTTGACGTCCTGGCCATGCAACCGGCTCAGATCGAGGCAACCGTGCGCGCACTCAAACCCTACAAACTCAAGCTCCTGGCTGAAAAAATAGATACGCCGGAGCAATTCAACTTCTGCCTCGGCCTCGATTTTGATCTGTTCCAGGGCTATTTTTTTGCCAAACCCGTCATCCTCTCCGGCTACAGCATGCAGCCCTCCGCCCTGGTCCTGCTCAACCTGCTCGGCCTGCTCGCCGCCGATGCCGAAATCCAGGAAATCGAAAACGTCCTGAAGCAGGCACCAGATTTAACCATGCACCTGCTGAAAATGGTCAACTCCGCGGCCTTCAACCTGGCGCGCAAAATCTCCAGCGTACGCAGCGCCATCGCCATGCTCGGCCGCATCCAGCTCACCCGCCTGGTCCAGATCATGCTGTTCTCGCAACAGAGCAACGGCCGCAGCGCCACCAACCCGCTACTGCAAACCGCCGTCATCCGCGGCCGCATGATGGAAGGCCTCGCCGGCCTGCTCGGCTGCGCACCGTTACGCAACCGCGCCTTCATGGTCGGCGTTCTCAGCCTGGCCGGCACGCTGTTTCACCAGCCTTTGGCGCAACTCCTGGAATCCATCAACCTGGAAGCCTCCATCCGGGAAGCCCTGCTCAACAGCGCAGGCCAGCTCGGCACCATGCTGCAAATGATCGAAGCCAGCGAACGCCCCGGCGACGACGAGACCGCCCAACTACTAACCACCCTGGACCTAAAAAACCTCGACGCCTTCAACCGCCTCCACACCGAAGCCCTCACCTGGGCCAGCCAGTTCGTCTAGCTCCCATCAGCCGGCGGTGAGCCATTTTGAAATTCTGGCTTGGGTGGAAAGCAGCCGGTCAGGTTTCTGGTAATGCTGATTCGAAATTGGACATTCGGTCCGACGGCAGTTTTAGCCGGGGTGGACGCCGGTCGAGGTGCATTAATTTCGCCCCGAGTACTCCTTCGGATCAAAAGTGAGACATCAAGAACAGCTACCGATCAGGAGCTTGTTATCCGAATGGTATAATGCGAATCTGTTAGTCGACATGGCCGATCCAGGAAACATAAACAGCCGCCCTACAGTCAGAACCTTTGCCCCCGAGCTTTGGGGAGAGGTTGACGCGTTTGTGGCATTACATAGTAGCACATATAAATTTGAGGAGCGTGAAAAGCGCGCCTTGGGCGGGGTTGTGCGTCATTTCGAAAAAGCTGGAATTTTTCGAGACAAGGCAGCCCGGTCAATCGACGCATTAACTATCGAACAAGCCGATATGAATCGACGGGGCTACAGCGCGGCCATTCAAGGTCGAGAGACAGCGCAAGACATCGAAGCCGCAATTTCAGAGCTTTATTCTTGCCTGGATTGCACGGCAAAGACGGTGCGAGCCATCTACCGTAAAGATTCACGAGGTTTTAAGGATTCTACAAGTTTCCTTTTCACAAGCGCTGAGAAGATTACGGGTGAATTCCCAGCCTACTTGAAAGACCTTTTCGTGACCGCTGGGTGGGAAAAGCCGCTCCGGCATATACGGGATGAGCTTGCTCACTATGGAACCGGTCACTGCGATCTGACCCGCAACGACAACTCTACAATTCGATATCTACATCTAGGGATAAAATTTGACGGGGCACCGTTGGAAATTCAGGATGTAATAGCGTGGTTCGACGCGCAGAAGGACAAGGTAAACGCATTCCTTGGCGCAGTTTTTCGTTTTCTCAGGAGCACGCTGAAGTCAGGAGCGATAACTACGGTCTGCGGAATGGTAGACGGAAGAATGCTTGTTCGGGAATTGGACCCATCAGAGAACCCGATTACCTTCCAGAGCGGCAAATGCATTGCGGTCCAGTGGATCGAAAATCCGGAGCTGCCGACGTGTCCTTTCATTATGACGTGCGGAGCATATCGCCGAGCACGCCCTGGGATCGATCCCGCCACAGTGCTTGCCTCAAAACTCAATCCGGAGCCTTGGGCACCGACTGCCTAAGATCAGAACTTTGATTAGTCCGATCCTGACCTGGCAAAGCAGCCGCTTCCGGGAATGACCATGCCCCCGATGAACGTCCTGGATGGCTCGAAACCGGAAATCGCGATTACCCAGCCAAAACGCCCAAAATTTAATCGATCACCCCGAAAACCCAGCCATTCCCCTCAAAAAATAGGCGTTTTCGTTGTTTTTCCGACACAAACCCGCACAAATTGGGGTGCAAGCAAAAAATTCTACCGCACTAACAACGTGTTATAACCACTTCCTCACAAGTGCTCCACGTGGAACACCCCCACACCGTTAAATCGCCGCTTCCAATGCTGATGAAGCCTCCAGCCAAGCCTGCTCCGCCACCCCCGTCTCGCGCTTGATCGCGGCAATCCGCTGGTTGATATACGCCAGATCCTTCGCCTTCCCCGCCGAATAAATCCCAGGGTCCGCCAGCTTCTTTTCCAACAAATCCTTCTCCGCGGTCAGCTTGGCAATGCGCAGCTCCGCATCCTTCACCGCCTGGCGCAATGGCGCCGTCTTGCTCCGCGCCTCGGCGCGTTCCTTCTTGCCCTCGGCCCGGTCGTTCTTGCGCGAGTTATCGCGCGAGCCGCCACCGCTGCTCGTGCTGCCTTCCGTCACGCTGGCAGCGTAGGAGGCCAGATCGCCATCCAGCGCCGTCACCTTGCCGTTTGCCACCAGCAACAGCCGGTCCGCCACCAAATCCACCAAATACGGATCATGCGAAATCAGCACCACCGCGCCCTCAAAATCCGCCAGTGCCCGCACCAGCGCATCGCGCGCGTCAATGTCCAGATGGTTCGTCGGCTCATCCAAAATCAGCAGATGCGGCGCATCCCGCGTCGCCAGCGCCAGCAACAACCGCGCCTTCTCGCCACCTGACATCGCGGAGACTTTGGTATTCACCCTGTCCGCATCCAACCCAAACCGCGCCGCCTGCGCCCGCACCTGCGGCGGCGTCGCTTTTGGCAGAGCGCGGGAGAGATGCTCATACGGCGTCTCGGTCATCACCAGGTCGTCCTCCTGGTGCTGCGCAAAATACCCCACGCGCAAATTCCCGGTGCGGAACTGCCGCCCGCTCAGCGGCTCCAGCCGTCCCGCCAGCAGCTTCGCCAGCGTGGATTTGCCGTTGCCGTTGGTCCCCAGCAGCGCAATGCGGTCTTCCATATCAATGCGCAGCGAAACGCCTTTCAGCACCGCCTTGCCGTCGTAGCCGATATCCACATTGTCCAAACTCAGCATCGGCGGCGCCAGCTTGTTCGGCTCGGGGAAGGAGAAGCGGGTCACCCGGTCCTCCACGACCGACTCAATCTGCGGCATCCGCTCCAGCGCCTTAATCCGGCTCTGCGCCTGCTTGGCTTTGGCGGCCGACGCACGGAAGCGGTCGACGAATTTCTGCATATGCGCGCGCTGGTCGGCGGCTTTTTCCGCGGCACGGCCCAGTTGCAGGGCTTTTTCGGTCTTAATGCGCACAAACTCGGCAAACCCGCCCGGCGTCACCGTCAGCTTGCCGCCGTCCAGATGCGCAATCGCCTCCACCGCGCGGTCCAGCAACTGCCGGTCATGGCTCACCAGCAGCACCGCACCGGGGAATTTGCTCAAATACTGTTCCAGCCAGAGTGTTGCCTCCAAATCCAGATGGTTGGTCGGCTCATCGAGCAGCAACAGGTCCGGTGCCGAAAACAGCACCGCCGCCAGCGCCACGCGCATGCGCCAGCCACCGGAGAAGCTGCTCATCGGCCGGCTCTGCCATTCCGTGGAGAACCCCAGGCCCGACAAAATCGCCGCCGCCCGCGCCGGGGCCGCATCGGCTTCAATCGTCAACAAACGGTCATGGATTTCGGCAATCCGGTGCGGGTCCACCTCGTGGTGCTCAACCTCCTCCATCAGCGCCGTGCGCTCGGTATCGGCCTTCAGCACCACTTCCAGCGGCGTCACATCGCCCCCCGGAGCCTCCTGCGCCACATAACCCAGCCTTACCCGCTGGCCAAAGCGAATACTCCCGCCATCGGGCTGCAGCTCCCCTGCGATCAGCTTCAGCAGCGTGGACTTGCCCGCCCCGTTGCGGCCGATCAGGCCAATGCGGCGGCCAGGGTCCACCAAAAGGTTGGCGCGGTCCAATAGGGCGCGGCCGGCAATACTGTAGGACAGGTTCTCTAAACTTAAAACGCTCATGCGCCCCCTCTACAGCGCGCCAGAGGGCTTGCACACCCTGCAAGGCTTGCGGAGCCTGGCTTGCCCCGCTATTCCCCGGCCACAATCACTTAAAGGCACCTAGTATCATGGCAATCGAACGCACCCTCTCCATTATCAAACCCGACGCGACCCGCCGCAACCTGACCGGCAAGATCAACAACAAGTTCGAGGAAGCCGGCCTGCGCATTATCGCCACCCGCCGCCTGCAGCTCACCCAGGCCCAGGCCGAGGCGTTCTACGCCGTCCACTCGCACCGCCCGTTCTATGGCGACCTGGTCAGCTTCATGATCTCCGGCCCGGTTGTGGCGCAGGTGCTGGAAGGCGAGAGCGCCATTGTGCAGAACCGCGACATCATGGGCGCCACCGACCCGAAGAAGGCCGACGCGGGCACCATCCGCGCCGATTTCGCTGAGTCGATCGAAGCCAACTCCGTGCATGGCTCCGACAGCCCGGAAGCCGCCGCGCAGGAAATCTCCTTTTTCTTCGCCGGCATCGACATCACCGCTTAAGTTTTGTGCCTTTGCAGGGGGTTAACGCCCCCCCTGCCGCCGGTTATCACCAGTTTTTTGCGCCGCGGCGCCCGTTACTGCGGGCGCTTCGCCTTGGTGACTTGCCGGGCCCGGCCAAGTGCCAGCGTATTGGGCGGCACATCCTCGGTGAGCGTGGACCCCGCCGCCACCAGCGCGTTATCGCCCACGGTAATGGGCGCCACCAGGGCGGTGTTGGAGCCGATGAAGGCCCGCGCACCGATTTTGGTTTTGTGCTTGGCGTTGCCGTCATAATTGCAGGTGATGGTACCGGCGCCGATGTTCGTGCCGGGGCCGATTTCGGCGTCGCCGATGTAGCTCAGGTGGTTGGCTTTGGCGCCCGCACCCAGTGTCGCGGCTTTGATTTCGACGAAATTGCCGACATGCGCGCCGGGGCCGATGTCAGCGCCGGGGCGCAGCCGGGCGTAGGGGCCGATGACGGCGCCGGCATGCACAATGCAGCCCTCCAGGTGCGAAAAAGCCTTGATTTCAGCACCGGATTCCACGGTGACGCCAGGCCCGAACACGACATAAGGCCCCACAATGACATCAGCCCCAAGCAGCGTATCGGCGGAGAAGAACACGGTGTCGGGCGCGAGCATGGAGACGCCGGACTCCAGCGCATTTTCGCGCAGCCGGGTTTGCAGGGCGGCCTCGGCGGCGGCGAGTTCGGCGCGGGAGTTGATGCCCATGCATTCGGCGTAGGGGGCCTCGAAGGCGGCGACTTTCACGCCCTCAGCCCGCGCGATTTCCACTATGTCGGTGAGGTAGTATTCGCCCTTGGCGTTCTCAGCTTTCACCGCGGCCAGCCAGCGGCGCATGTCGGCGGCGGGGGCGGCCATGCCGCCGGCGTTGCACAAAGTAATGCGGCGTTCTTGCGGCGTGGCGTCGGCGTATTCCACGATGCGGGCGACGTAGCCGCCCTCCATCACCAGGCGGCCGTATTTGCCGGCATCGGGGGGCGTCATGGCCAGCAGCACCAGCCCGGCGTCACCGGCCTGCGCGCGGGCGAGCAGGGCCTGCATGGTGGCCACCGAGACCAGGGGGTTGTCGGCGTAGAAAATCGCGACGAGGCCCTGCCCAAATTTGTGTTCCGCCTGGTTGGCGGCATGGGCGGTGCCCAGGCGCTCGGCCTGCACCACCACGCCGTGCGGCGCGGCCAGGGCCTCAAGTGCCGGCATGTCCGGGCCGAGCACGACGACCACGCGGTCAAACACTTCTTCCGCCGCCATGGTGATGTGGCGCAGCATTTCGCGCCCCGCCAGTTTGTGCGCGGCTTTGGGGAGGGTGGATTTCATCCGTGTGCCGAGCCCGGCGGCGATGATGACGGCGGTGTTTTCCATAGCGGTTATGCCTGCTTCAGGTCGATCAGACTCTTGCGGATTTTACGGCTGCGGTTGATTTTGTCTTCGATATAATCCGCATCGCCCTTGCGCACGGCACGCGCCATGGCCTGCGCATCCTCCGAGAATCGCGCGAACATTTCCAGCAGCGCGTCCTTGTTGTTGAGGAAAATATCGCGCCACATCACCGGGTCGGACGCCGCGATGCGGGTGAAGTCGCGAAAGCCCGAGGCGGCGAATTGCAGCACCTCGCCGCGGGTCTCGTCCGCCAGATCATCCGCCGTGCCGCAGATGGTAAACGCGATGAGGTGCGGCAGATGGCTGACGATGGCGATCACGCGGTCATGGTGCGCCGCGTCCATCCGGGCCGTCTGCGCGCCAAGAATTTTCCACAGCGTTTCGATTTTTACGATGGCGGCTTCGTCGGTTCCGGCGGGCGGGGTGAGCAGCGACCAGCGGCCTTTGAACAAATCCGCCAGCCCGGCATCCGGGCCGGAGAATTCCGTGCCGGCGATGGGGTGCGCGGGGACGAACGAGACGTTGGCGGGGATGAAGGGTGCGACATCATGCACCACCGATTGCTTGGTCGAGCCGACATCCGAGAGCACGCATCCCGGCGCCAGATGCGGGGCAATGGCTTGCGCCAGTGCGGCGTAGGTGCCGACCGGGGCGCAGAGGATCACGCAATCCGCGCCGGTGACGGCTTGCGCGGGGTCGCTCTCGTATTCATCGCCCAGGCCGAGTTCCTCGGCGCGGGACAGGGCCGTGGGGCTGGCGTCGCAGATGATTATTTTATCCGCGATGCCGCCATACGCTTTGGCGCCGCGCGTGATGGAACTGCCGATCAGCCCGATGCCGATGATCACCAGACGCTTGAAGATAGATTCAACCATGAACAAATGCGTTCAGCGCCTCGGCGACCATATTGCATTCCGCGTCCGTGCCGATGGTGACGCGCAGGCAGGTGGGCAGGCCGTAGGATTTGACGTTGCGGACAATGAGCCCGCGCGAGCGCAAAAACTGGTCGGCGGCGATTGCGCGTTCCGGGCTGCCAAAATCCACCAGGATGAAGTTGGCCGCCGAGGGGTGGGTTTTCAGCCCCACCTGCGCGAGCCGTGCTTCGAGCCGGGCGCGGGCCTGGGTGTTGTGTTCGCGCCCTGCCTCCAGCCAGCCGGGTTCGGCAAGTGCTGCGATGCCGGCGGCGGAAGCGGTGACGCTGACGTTAAAGGGGGCTCGCATGCGGTTGAGCGCGTCGATGACGGCCAGGGGCGCATAGGCCCAACCGAGCCGCGCGCCGCCGAGGCCGAAGATTTTGGAAAAGGTGCGGGTCATCACCGTGTTCTCGCCCGCATCCACCAGTACCGTGCCGGGGTCGTAATCGGGCCGGTCCACGTATTCGCTATAGGCGGCGTCGATCACCAGCAGAATGTCTTCCCGAAGCCCGGCGCGCAGGCGCAGCATTTCCGGTTGCGGCAACAGCGTGCCGGTCGGGTTGTTGGGGTTGGCGAGGAAGACCATTTTGGTTTGCGGGGTTACCAGCGCCAGCATGGCGTCCACGTCGGTGGTGAGGTTGGTCTCCGCCGCTTTCAGGACCGTGCATCCGGCGAGTTTGCCGGCGATTTCGTAGATGGAAAAACCGTGCACGCTCATAATCAGCTCGGTGCCGGGGCCGCCGTACGCCTGGATCAGCAGGGCCAGCAACTCATCCGAGCCGTTGCCGCAGATGATTTTTGCCGGGTCCAGGCCGAACTTCTCACCGATGGCGGCGCGCAGTTTGGCCGAGCTGCCGTCAGGGTAGCGGTGCAGTTTTTCTCCCGCCTCCGCCAGGGCAACCAGCGCGGAAGGCGGCGGCCCAAAGGCGCCCTCGTTGGAGGAGAGTTTGATGGGCTTGGCGAAGCCCGGCAGCACGGACTCGCCGCCGACATAGGACGCCACGGAGAAAACCTCCGGGCGCGGCTGCGGCGCGCTCATGGTGTACTGTCCAGCGGCACCGCAAAGCCGCCGATGACGACGGGCGGCGCGATGAGCCCGGCGATGGCGGCAAGGCGGGGGTCGGTGTCCTCGACGAAGCCTTCGACCTCGACCAGGGCGCGGATGGCGCTGTCGCCGGGGACGCGTTTGACCCAGATCTGGCCGGGGGCAAAGCCGCTGTCCTTGACCATGCCGGTGACGCGGGCGCGCGAGGTGTCGGCGGCCAGTTCCAGCACGATCAGGCTGCGGTCGTTGCCGGAGGGGTCGGGTTTAACCGCGGCGGCGACAAACGCCTCGCCGAGCGGCAGACCTTCCGCCCGCTTGGTCCAGAACGGGATTTTGGCGATCACGAACAGCCGGTGCGGGGCGCTGGCGGTGAGCATCGGCCACCACCCGCCATGCGCTTCGTCGTCCTCGGCCGGGGGCGGCAAAATGGCGAGCTGGGCGTTGTCGCGCGCCAGGTCGGCCAGGGTCTGCGCGGGGTTGTGGTGGCGGCGCACCGGGGTGAGCGGGCCAAAATGCTCGCGCGCCAGGGCCAGGCGCTCGGCCCCGCCGTCGCCGTCGCACACCGCCATGGTCTGCCCGCCCTCGATAATCAGCGCCGCGCCGAAAATCTCGCGCCAGATGCGCACGATCGCCTGCGCCGGCCATGCGCCGGTGTGGCGCGCCAGCAGGCGGCGCAAAATGGCGGCCTCCCGCCCTGGGCGGATTTTGGTGCCCACCTTGCCGCCGTCACGCGCGACACTTTCCACCACCGCGGCGCGGCGCATCAGCAGGTCGTGGATCTGGTCGTCGATGGCGTCGAGCTGGGCGCGCAACTGGGCTAGCGCATTGGGAGGGGGGGCGGAATCATTCATCATCTGCTTGTTACCTAATTGCCGGGCTGCCGCCAAGCGCATGACGGTTACAGGGATTGCGCGCGCCGCCCTGCCAGCGCATATCCCGTAATGAGAAATGGACCAGACGACCGCCAGATCCGAAACCCAGCACCAGAGCGTCACCTTTCCCGAGGGTTTGACGCTGGATTGCGGCCGCCACATCGCCAGCCTGACGGTCGCTTACAGCACCTACGGCACGCTGAACCCGGAAAAAACCAACGCGATTCTCATTTGTCACGCGCTCACCGGCGACCAGTATGTGGCGGAGGTGAACCCCGAGACCGGCAAGCCCGGCTGGTGGGAGCAGGTGGTCGGCCCCGGCCGGCCGGTGGATACGGACAAATATTTCGTCATCTGCACCAACGTGCTGGGCGGCTGCATGGGCACCACCGGGCCGCGCAGCCAGCATGACGAAACCCCCGGCCAGCCCTGGGGCACCGATTTCCCCCCGGTGACCATCAACGACATGGTGCGGGCGCAGAAACTGTTCATCGACCATTTGGAAATCGGCAAACTGTTCGCCGTCATCGGCGGCTCCATGGGGGGCATGCAGGTGCTGGCCTGGGCGGCGCTGTACCCGGCGCAGGTGTTCGCCGCGGTGCCGGTGGCGGCGGCGGCGTACCATTCGGCGCAGAACATCGCCTTCCATGAGATCGGCCGCCAGGCGATTGCCGCCGACCCGGATTTTCACGCCGGGCGCTACTGGGAGCATGGGGTGACGCCAGAGCGCGGCCTCGCGGTGGCGCGCATGACCGCGCATATTACTTATGTCTCCGAGGCGGCGCTGACCCGTAAGTTTGGCCGCAAATTGCAGGATACGGCGCAGATTTCCGCGCTGGGCGACCGTTTTGAGGTGGAGAGCTACCTGCAATACCAGGGCTCCAGCTTCGTGCGCCGGTTCGACGCGAATTCGTACCTGACAATTACGCGGGCGATGGATTTGTTTGACCTCTCCGCCGATTACGGCGGGGTGCTGCCATCGGCCTTCGCCGGGACCCGAACGCGCTTCCTGCTGGTCTCGTTCGACTCCGACTGGCTGTTTCCCACAGCGCAGTCGCGCGCGATTGCCCGCGCGCTTAATCATGTGGCGGCAAACGTGTCGTTCGTGGAAATTAAGTCCGACAAGGGGCATGATGCGTTTTTGCTCGATGAGCCGGATTTTCACCGGACATTGCGCGGGTTTCTGGCGGGTTGCGCCGAGCATGCGGGGCTGAGTTGAGCAGCCCTAAAAAAATGCGCGTTGATCTGGCGCTGATCGCGGGCATGATTGCGGCAAAGACGCGGGTGCTGGATATCGGCTGTTCGGATGGCACGCTGATCGACCATCTGTTCCGCAACCTGCAATGTGACGCGCGCGGGTTGGAGATCGACATGGCGACCGTAACCCTGGCGGTGGCCCACGGGTTGCCGGTGATGCAGGGCGACGCCGATACCGACCTCGCGAGCTATCCGGACGGGGCGTTCGATTATGTCGTGCTCTCGCGCACCTTGCAGGCGGTGGAAAAGCCGCGCGAGGTGCTGCGCCAGATGCTGCGGATCGGCACGCATGCGATTATCAGCTTCCCGAATTTCGGCCATTGGACGCTGCGGCTGCAACTGCTGTTTACCGGGCGGATGCCGATGACCAAGAACTGGAGCCGGATGTGGTACGAGACTCCAAATATTCATCCATGCACGATCCGGGATTTTTTCGACCTCTGTGCCGCGGATGGGTATATCGTGGAGGAGTGGCTGGCGGCGGATGAAGCCGGCGCGCGCGCGCCCTGGCGCCGCTGGCCGGCATTGGCCAATCTGTTCGGCGAGCAGGGGCTGTTTTTGTTGCGTAAGGCGTAGAGGGAGCGTTGCGGCAAGTTCAGGATATTTGATTATTACCTGATTTTGGTGTCAGAATGGTTTTATAACGCGGGCAAATGCCTGACTTTGTGAAATGTGGGAAAATGGAAACAAGATTTGCCGTTCCGGTTCAGGCAGAAGGCAAGCTGGAGGCTAACGCGCCGCGAATCGGCATTCTCCTGGCGCCGTGTGATATCGATCTGTTTCAACGCAGCGGCCTCGCGGCGCTTGCCGCTCCCAGCGTGGTGGAAGCCAGTGGAGAGGCGCTCCTCGTCACCGGCGAGGATGGCTTGAGGCTTGATCTGACCCAGGACGGCATGCTGGTGTCCCCCACTGCTCCCGTGGCGGGCGCGCTCGCGCTGTCCGATGAAGGGGCTGCCGCCTTGCGGACCTTGATGGCGCGCAAGGTCTTGTTCAGTGGTTTTGGTGCGCTGCCTTTCATCCAGATCGACACAAGCAAGAAGGCAAAAACACCGCCGGCTGAAGCGCTGGCGCTCTGGATCAACCAGATTCTCCTGCAAAACCTGCAAGGGCAGTTGAAGGATATGGCCGGTCTGCACCAGGAGCTGGCGGAACTGCGGTACGCTTATGCTGAGCTGCTGGAGCAGTTTTCCACCGTCGAGGCCTTTGTTTTCCGCTACAAATCCCCCAGCGTGCTGGCTTTCGTCAACAATGCGGATGGGCCGAGCCGCACCAGCCTGATTGCCGGGCTGCGACCCACCGACATCTTGCAGCAGCAACTGCCGGTTAACTCCTCCGGCCTGGCTGGGTTCGAGCTGTATATTCCGCAACAGACCCTGGAAGATGAGGGGCCGGGCGCTCTGTGGGTGGAGCTTCTGACGTTCGAGAACGAAACGGTGGTGGCTACATGGTTGGTCGATCAGGCCGCAATAAAGCCGGGCTGGTTGGGCTTTCTGCTGGACCGCGGTATTCCTGGACCGGGCATGACCCCATTGTTGAGGATTTCCGCGGCTGGGGCCAGCGATGTTCTCCCGGACCTTGCGCTGGGCAGGCCGAACCCTTCGCCGGCGGCGTGTCTCTCGGTGCTGGGCCGGGAGCCGATTTCGCGCTCGCTGGCGATAAAAATCTGGGCGGGGCTACCTGGCGTGCGGCCGCCGCTGCTGCGCAACGCGCTGCTGCCGAAGGGGACCGCCGGGGCGAGGCGGCCTGTCGTGGTGTCTAAGGAAATTTATCCGCTTGCCGAGGAAGTTTCGGCAAAACCGGAAGGGATCGGTTTTGATCTGGTGACGGTCATCCAGGAAGACGAGGAACTGCAGATTCATCCGTTGGAACAACACGCCACGGTTGTAAAGCTGGCAGGGGTGCTGCCGGAGGAAGCCTGTTCCGTGTTTGTTGAAATGCGCAGCGCGCATGAGAATGGGCCGCCGATGGAGGTCGCTTGTCTTTCCGCTGCCTCCGTTGCCGATGCATTTGCAGCACTTGAAAATGATGCGCCCGCAGATGATTATTCCGGTTGGGTGAAGCTGGAGCGGGAGGCGTTCCAGCGGCTCCACTTTAGCTGTTTGCTGGCCACCGCGGCGCCGCGCGATTGCTATGTCGCCACCCGTCTGCCACCCGGCGTTGCTTCGCCTTTTGCCTGGTCACGCCTGGTAAATATGGGCTTTGAGATATTGGAGTCCTGAAGGTGGACAGCGTCATGACGCCGATGCGGTCAGCGGAGGGTGAGGCAATCCACGCCCCGGTGATTGCCGTTATCATTCCGGGATTCCGCCACAGCGTGCTGTTAAGCGAGGCAATTACCTCCATCCTGGCGCAGGATTGCGAACAGGATATCGTGATTGTGCTGGTGAACGATGGTTGCCCCCTGGTGGAAACGCATCAGGTTTGTTCGGCCTTTGCGCTGCGTTATCCGGGGAAGATATTTTATGTCAGGCGCGCGAATGGCGGCCTCAGCGCGGCGCGCAATACCGGGATCCGGTTCGCGTTGCACCGTTGGGCGAGCGTTGCCGCGGTCTATTTGCTGGATGCCGATAACCGCCTGTATCCGCCGGCTTTGGGCCGGGCCTATGCCAGAATGGCCGGCGATAAGAATGTAGCCTGGGTCTACCCGAATATCGACATGTTCGGGATCGCCGCGAATTTTGACTACGGCGGGATGTACTCCGTGCTGGCCCATACGCAAGACAACATCTGCGAGGCAGGCAGCCTGATCGCCCGCCGGGTGTTTGAGGCTGGTGTGTGGTTTGATGAGGCCATGCGCCATGGTTACGAAGACTGGGAGTTCTGGCTGCAGGCGGTGGAACGGGGCTTCAGGGGGGTGCATGAGCCGCTGCTGGGTTTTCAGTACCGCAAGCGCGCCGAGAGCATGCTCTCGGACTCCGGGCGGGTGCATGATGAAATTGTCGGCTACATCAAGCGCAAGCACCCCAAGCTGTTTCAACCCAAGGGGCTGGCCAGGCTGGAGGCGCAATATGCGCCGCGATTTGCCATCTACGTTGCCGATACCGGCAAAATATTCCTGACCGGCGATCCGGCGAACACTATTTCGGCGGTTACGTTCGACGAACTTGACCTGAAATTCTGGCGGGCGCAGGCGGAGCCATCGAAAGAATATTTTCCGCCGTTTATTGTAACGACCAACAGCCAGACGTTGGAGATACTGAGCAAAACAGGCATGTTGCGGTGGGCCTTTTGGACATTGGAAAGCGGCTTGAGCCAGGCGCCCGGTGGCGGCCTTGTTCCTGGATGGCAGCGGCCCACAGAATACGATTTTGGTGAAAACGGATATCGCGCATGGCGAGGCGGCATCCGTGGACGAAAGTGCTGTGTTGATGCTACCCACTCGTGTTTTTGTAACCAGCGTGGTGGACCCGCATACAGTCTGGATAAATTCACTCAACAGCGAGGATCCCAGTATGCCGGTGGCGCAGACCCGGCTGACGATTGCCCAGCCGATGATTAGCCAAGTCGGCATTGGCAACGCCAGCAGCCTGTTGAGCCTGTTCAGTCTGTTCCGGCATTCGCGGTACCGCGAACAGGCCTTGGTAAAATGGAACTGGCGTAACATCTCCATCAAACCGAAGCATGAGAATTACCTGCTTCTGCGCAAAGAACTGGGCGAGCATGCCATTGGGTATCCAATCGTGGAGTCGGGCGGTTTTAATGTTGGCTTCCTGTTGCCGATCGCGGAGTTCGGCGGCGTGGAAAAGGTCACGCATAGTGTGGCGCAGGAATTGCGCAACCACGGCTGGAATGTTCACCTGTTCCTGATGGGGAACAACAAAATAGAACTCCCGCCGGCATTTGCCGCGACTTTTCAGACGATTAATATTCTGCCCGACCCTAGCATTGCCTCGTCCGGTGGCAGCGGCACGTTCTATGGCACTTGGCTGCCCTCGTGGGGCAGTGGGCATGATACCTCGAACGCGCTGGGGCTGCTGTTCTGGCTGGATGTGGTGATCAACTGTCATTCCCTTGGCTCCAACGAGGTGATGGGGCAGTTGCGCCGGTTCGGCGTTACCATTGTGAACTATCTGCATGTCATCGACCGCACGCCCTTGCACATGCCTACGGGGCACCCTGTGGTCGCGCTGGCGTATGAACATGTTTATGACCTGATTATAACCTGTTCCAACGCGCTGGCGCGCTGGATGCATGGCATGGGCGTGCCGCGGGAAAAACTGCTGGTGATCAAGAACGGCCCCGGCTTCCCGATGCCTGAAGATCAGCTTGAACCATTGATCGCCAAGCGAGATGCCTTCGCGCCCGAGATGAACGTGCTTTATATGGGGCGGCTGGACAGGCAGAAGGGCCTGGTTCGCCTGGCTGATGTTGTGCGGCACACGCGCAGCCTGCGGCCGCCCGTGAAATGGCGGATCGTCGGCCGGAGCATTCTCAAGGACGACGAGGCTAGCATCGCCACGATGGCGGGCCTCATCGAGCCGCCGGTAATGAGCGAGCGCGCGATTATGGCGCGGCTGGGCTGGGCGCATGTGCTGGTGCTGCCGTCGCACTGGGAGGGCATGCCGCTGATCGTGATCGAAGCCCTGCATTGCGGCGTGGTGGTGATTGCCACCAATGTCGGCGCCATGGCGGAGATTATCGAGGACGGGGTGAACGGGTTCCTGGTTCCCAATGACGGAAACGCCGCGGCGGCGATGACGAAAATCATTAGCCAGCTGTCGCGCGACCGTGACCTGCTGCAAAGAATGGCGGCCGCGGCGGCGGTGTCGGCTCGGCATTTTTCCTGGCAGCGCTCGGTCGCGCCGCTGATCAACTACCTTGAAGAGAAGAAAGTGAAGGCGCTGGCCGGGTAGCGTCGGCCAGCGCGCCGCGCATGATCAAGCCTGGTTTAAGCTAGCACCGTTGCGCGGCATTTTCCAAACCGGCGGCAGGAGTTCGATAAACTTCAGTCAGACACTATGCCAGATGAGACAGCCACTGTGGTTGGGTTGCCACTACATGCTGATACAGTTTTTCGTCCTCGGCGTAGGCTTCATGAACCAATCGTTCCGTTTCCGCCGCAACATCTTTGAGAAGCTTTACGCTGTGTGAGGCGTTACCCTGGAAATGCTCCCGAACATCGTAGATGGCGCCATCCGTGCCGAAGAGTTTCAGCAGGATGGCATTCAGGCACGGGTCGAGAGTCTCGAATGTTCCGATAACGCTATAATTGACGATGTTTGTACATAGTTGTTTGGTTTGCAGCCGCCAATGTTCATCGCAATCGCGCAGGGTGACGTTGCTTGCAATCAATGCAACGAATTCTTCGAAAGAGGGGCGCCAGGACTCGCCGCGATGAGCCAGCAGTGCGAGGTTGTCCAGGGAGCCTGATTTCCAGGTAATTTTGCTCTGGTAAGCAGAAGCCAGCCTGTGCAGTGGGTCGCGCACGAAGCAGAACTTGAAAACGCTGTCATCCTGTAAAAGGGCAAGAAATTTTGGAATGCCAACCTGGCCGGGCATTAGCAGAAAATTTTTATTCCGGTTATGGATGTCCCCGATGGAGGTGTAGACAAGTTCCTTATTATTTTTGCGTGCGTAGGATGAATTGAGAGATGCCTTGATGGTCGTGCAGGCAGATTTTGGATTGTTAAAATACACAAAGCGCAATTCCGGATCGATATGGACGGAATAATTAAATTCGGCTGCACTGTTAAAATTCTGGGCTAAATGCTCGATCATGAAAACCTGCTGTTTGGATAAATATGGCTATGACCGGTCAAGACAGGGCGGCCGCCGATTTTGCCTGCAGGATGGCATGAGTCTTCTGGCAAATTTCGAGCCAGAGATCGTAGGATACGTCGTCCGCCTGATTATATGGCGCGAATCTGTCAATCGTGGCGCGCAACAAGTTGGGAGCAACTTCCCAGACTTTACCGGGCGTATCTCCCTCCGTACCAACGACCAGCAGGACATTTTGCGGGTTATAATTGAGCAGCTGATCGCGAATTTCAAAAGCCTGGGCGGAGGAAACGCCGGCGTTTCTTTTGTAGACAAAAATCGTGCCGTTATTTTTTAGTTTTTCGAGCAGCTTGTTTTTCAGGTAGTTTATTTTTTTCAGTTCTTCCAGGTATATCTGGTGGCGTTCCGGCTCCGCCACGTTAAAACGGAACTGGCCGTCGACCCGCGAGGAACGCATGTTGGTATGGAAAGAGATGCCATAAGTCAGGTCGCCGAGCATGTCGACGGCATTGGACACAAGCTTATCATAGGCATAGAGATGGGCGAATTCGTCCTGTAAGCCAGCCACCAGGGCTGCGGGAGAGGCGATGGCCCAGCGCAGCAGTCCGGCAGGCTCGGTGCCAAATTTACGTTGCACGAAGCCAAACTCACAATTGTCGCCGAGGCTCTCGAAAGAATTCAGCAGAGTAGGTAAATCAGACATGTCACCTTCAGCCTTGAGTCGTTATTGGTACTTGAGTCGTTATTGGTAACAGCCATGCATTGCCTCCGCTTGTCCAGCTTGGCTGTAGCACATGATTGGCTTTTGTTCTTAAAGGCGATCTTGGCCTGCTGCAATACATGAGGCTTGGTGCAATGTTGTGTTGCCTGGAAACACTGGAGCCGGAGATGGCTGCGGAGATATTTGATTGATTAACAGGTGGTTGAGGTCTTTTTTATATATATTTTGGCAGGCCCTCAGATGCACTGTTCCCAATTTTTTAAGCCGTGGGAGAACGCGGGCCGTAGCGGAGGCATGTGATGGCCGGGGCTGGTAACCCGTATTACGACCCTGATTGGGCGGTGGAATACCAGGCCCTCGCCGCGCAATGCGAGGGCTGGGAGCGGGTGTGCGGTCAGATTGCCGTGGAAGATGGATTTGGCGCGCCGCGGCATCTGACGGCGCTGGCGCAACTGGCACAGGCGAAGGCGGCGGCGGCGCAGGCGTTGCGGGGGCAGTACCAAACCGTGGCGGACTATGCGGCGTGGCGGTTTGGTACTTTGCCGCCGGCGCGGGGCGGCGTTGCCGTGCTGCCGGATTTTGCGGATTTTCCGAGCGTCGAGGCGGTTGACGCGGCTTACCGGCGCGCTTGTGAAAATGCGGGGGAGAACCCGCTGATTGATGAGATGTCGCTGCCGGTGCGGCAACCGGCCGGGCTGGCGGCTTTTGCCCAGGCGCGGGAGGTGTTGTCCTCCTGGCGCCGGTTCGCGCCGGCTGAGTTGAGCCGCTACCCGACGGCCACGGGGACCGAGGCACTGGACTGCCTGGTGAGTTTTCACCAACTGGGGGAGGAATTTCATATCTGCATCGCGCATCGCTGGGGTGGGTTGTCGCCGCGGTCGCGTGACCAGTTCAGGAACGTTGCCACCTTGCTGGCCCGTCAGACGATTGAGGTGTTGCTCCCTGGTGCGGGGATGCTGTTTACGGATGGACGGCATGCGGCGCCCGAGCACCGGGAGTTGATCCGCGCGGTGAACGCGACGGCGCGGAGGTTCCAGTTTTACCGGCATTTGCTGCCGCGCCGGGACCTGAAGGAGCAGTTCTGCCGGGTCGCCATGGAATGGGACGGCGCACGGTTGATTGACCCGGATTTTGAGGCGGCGCTGTTCGAGGCACTGCCGGTAAGCCTGCGGGAGGCCGCGGAAAATGCCGGGGCGCCGTTGCTGCCACTGGCGCTGCCGGAGGCGTGAAAGTTCGCTGCGTGGCCTTGGCGGATTATCCGGGGTAAGGAAGCTCCATGACAGATTTTGGCGCTGCCGTATGAGTACGCGGATCGACCCCCGGCTGATGGCCGAAGGGCGGCGGACGCGCGGGGCGCTGTACCTGAGCATCGGGCTGGGCGTGGTGGCGGCGCTGCTGGTAATCGTGCAGGCGGTGTTGCTGGCGCGCGTGGTCAACGGCGTGGTGTTCAAAGGGCAGACGCTGGGCGTGGTGGCGCCGTTGCTGTGGGGGCTGGCGGGGCTGTTCCTGCTGCGCGCCGGGCTTACTTATGCCAGCGAGGTTGTGGCGTTCAGGGCGGCGGGCGCGATCAAGACGTATCTGCGGCAGGAATTGCTGGGCCATATTTTACGGCGCGGCCCGGTGCCGGCGGCGGGTGAGAATAGTGCTGATTTGGCCAGTACTATGATTGAGGGCGTGGAAGCGCTGGAGCCGTATTTTTCCCGCTATGTGCCGCAGATGGCGCTGGTGGTGGCGGTGCCGTTGGCGATTCTGGCGCTGGTGTTTCCGTTGGACTGGATCAGCGGTTTGATTTTGTTGGTGACGGGGCCGCTGATTCCGGTGTTCATGGTGTTCGTCGGCTACCGCGCGGAGGCGATTAACCAGCGGCAATGGCAGAAATTGTTGCTGATGAGTTCGCATTTTCTCGACGTGCTGCAAGGCATCACGACGCTGAAGCTGTTTGGCCGGGCGCGCGATGAGATTGAGATTGTGGCCCGGATTTCAGACGATTATCGCAAGACGACGATGGCGGGAGTGCGCATTGCGTTCCTCACCTCGGCGGCGCTGGAGTTTTTCTCCAGCCTGGCGATTGCGCTGGTGGCGGTGATTTTTGGTGTGCGGCTGCTGCATGGACACATCAATTTTTTTCCGGCGTTTTTGGTGTTGCTGCTGGCACCAGAGTATTTTGTGCCGCTGCGCGGGCTTTCCACGTATTACCATGCGCGCATGACCGCGATTGCGGCGGCACGGCGGATTTTTGAGGTGCTGGATGCGCCGGTGGCTACGGCCGGGACGCAGGTGATGCCGGGGGCGGCGGGGCTTGAAATCTGCTGTGAAAGTCTGAGGTTTTCCTATTCTGGTGGGGAGAACGTGCTCGATGGGCTGAGCTGTGTGTTTCCCGCGGGCAAGATCACCGCGCTGGTCGGGCCGAGCGGGGCGGGCAAAACCACGCTGGCGCGGGTGCTGCTGGGGTTTGTGCGGCCGGAGCAGGGAACGGTGCGGATTAACGGCACGGTGGATTTGGCCAGCCTGGCGCCGGAAGCCTGGTGGGAGAGCCTGGCTTGGGTGCCGCAGACGCCACGGCTGTTTCATGGCAGCATCGCCGCCAATTTGCGGCTCGGGCGGGCGCAGGCGGGCTTGGATGAGCTGCGCGAGGCGGCGCGCAAAGCCCGTGCGTTGGAATTTATTGAGGCGCTGCCGCAGGGGTTTGAGACGGTGATCGGCGATCTTGGGCAGGGGCTTTCCGGTGGGCAGGTACAGCGCATCGCCTTGGCGCGGGCATTTTTGAAAGATCCGAAGCTTCTCATCCTCGATGAGGCCACCGCGAACCTCGATATGGAAAGCGAGGCGCTGGTGCTGGATGCGATACTGGATCTGGCGGTGGGGCGGACGGTGATTATGATCGCGCATCGTCTGGCGATGGCTGAACGCGCGGACCAGATTGTGGTGTTGCAGGCGGGGCGCGTGGCGGAGTGCGGCACGCCGGCCGCGTTGCGCGATAGCGGTGGGCTGTATGCCGCGATGCGGAGCGCGGGGCGTGAAGAGGCGGAGGATTTGTCATGCGCGATCTGATCCGCCTGTTGAAATTGTTTTCCGGCTACCGGCGGTGGATGTACGGCGGCGCCGCGCTGGCGTGCATTACGGTATTGGCGAATTTCGGGTTGATGACGCTCTCGGGCTGGTTTTTGGCAAGTGCCGCGGTTGCGGGGCTGGCCGGATATGCGGCGCAGAATGCGTTTAATTTTTTCAGTCCGGCGGCGGGGGTGCGGTTTTTCGCGACCATTCGCGTGGTGTCGCGTTATGTGGAGCGGCTGGTTACGCATGATGCGACGTTCCGCCTGCTCGCGCAGTTGCGTGTGTGGTTCTACACCAAACTGGAGCCGCTGGCGCCGGCGGTGTTGCAGGGCTACCGGGCGAGCGATTTGCTGTCGCGCATTGTCGCGGATATTGACACGCTTAATTTGTTTTACTTGCGCGTGTTTTTGCCGTTTGCCGTGGCCTGCGTGGCCGGGCTGGCGATGGTGGGGTTTTTCGCCATATTTTCCTGGCCGGCGGCGTTGGCGCTGCTGGCGGGGCTGGTGCTCACCGGCGTCGCGCTGCCGGGCTTAACGCAATGGCGCGGGGCTGCGGCCGGGGCGGAGCTTACCCGGCTGAATGCGGATTTGCGCGCGGAAATGGTCGATGCCGTGCAGGGCATGGGCGAGTTGCTGAGCTATAACGCCGCGCCCGCGTTGCAGGCCCGCGTGGCGGGGTTGAATGCGCGGTTGTTAGGGCGGCAGGCGGAAATGGCGGGCATTACCGGGCTGGGCAGTGCCGCCGCCGGGTTGCTGACCAATTACACTCTATTATTAGTGGTCGTTGCGGCCATCCCGGCGGTGAGCGCCGGGCAGCTCTCCGGGCCGGAATTGCCGATGCTGGCGCTGGGGAGCCTCGCCGCGTTCGAGGTGGTGGCGCCGCTGCCGGGGGCGTTCCAGTTTCTTGGCCAGATACGCACCGCGGCGGCGCGGATTTTCCAGTTGGCGGATAGCAAACCCGCGATCTCGCCGCCGGCAAAACCCTCGCCTCGGCCGGAGCGTTTTGACCTCGACCTGCGCGGGGTGTGTTTGCGCTATGCGGATGCTGCGCCATGGGCCTTGAATGGGCTGGATCTGCACATCGCCCAGGGCAGCCACGTTGCCATTATGGGCGGCACCGGGGCGGGCAAGACCAGCCTGATCAATCTGTTGCTCCGCTTTCATGAGTATCAAGCGGGGGAAGTGAATTTTGGCGGCTGTGATCTGCGGGCGTTCCATGCGGAGGACATCGCCGCGTATTTCAGCGTGGTCTCGCAGCGCAGCTATTTGTTTCACACCACCATCCGCGACAATTTGTTGATCGCCAAAGGCGAGGCAACGCAGGTCGAGCTTTGGCGCGCGCTGGAGGTGGCGCAACTGGCGGCTTTTGTGCGGGCGCAGCCGCTGGGGCTGGATACCATTGTTGGCGAGGCGGGGGTGCGGCTTTCCGGCGGGCAGGCGCGGCGTGTGGCGATTGCGCGGGCGGTGTTGAAGGACACGCCCTGGCTGATTTTGGACGAGCCGACCGAGGGGCTGGATACGGTGACCGAACGAGCATTGCTGCGCGACCTGGGGCCGGTGATGGCCGGGAAAACCGTGCTCTACATCACCCACCGCCGGGCCGGTCTGGCGGCCATGGATGCGGTTTACACGCTCGAAGATGGTAGAATTATGCTGCATGGAACGAAGTAGTGGTGTAAGGGTGCAGAAGTATTCTGCATAAATATAGATAACCCCACAAATAGAGTAGAAAAATACCGTCTGGATCGGAAATACAACAAAATATTTTATGAATAGCCTTTGATATAGATCAACTCACTCCGGCCATGCCGCGCGTATAGCACGCTGGCTTGTTTGTCTGAACTGAACGCAGCAGGAGCACTCAGAATGCCGCTCATAGACCCCACCGTTGTAGACCTCTCGCGGCTACAATTTGCCTTGACCGCCCTCTACCACTTTCTCTTCGTGCCTCTCACGCTGGGCCTCACCATTCTACTGGCGGCGATGGAGACCACCTACGTCATTACCGGCAAACAGGTTTACAAGGACATGACCCAGTTCTGGGGCAAGTTGTTTGGCATTAACTTTGCCATCGGCGTTGCCACCGGCCTGACCATGGAGTTCGAATTTGGCACCAATTGGTCGATGTTTTCCCATTACGTGGGGGACGTGTTTGGGACCCCGCTGGCCATCGAAGGTTTGATGGCCTTTTTTATGGAATCCACCTTCGTCGGCCTGATGTTCTTCGGTTGGGACCGTTTGAGCAAGCCGGGGCATCTGGCGGTGACGTATCTGGTTGCGTTGGGCTCCAATCTTTCCGCGTTGTGGATTCTCATCGCCAACGGCTTCATGCAATCTCCGGCCGGGGCGAGCTTTAATCCGGACACGATGCGTATGCAGTTCAACAGCTTTGTGGATCTGGTGTTCAGCCCGGACGCGCAGGCGAAATTCGTGCATACCTCCATCGCCGGTTTCGTTGCCGGGGCGATGTTCATCATGGGTATCAGCGCGTATTATCTGCTGACTGGCCGGCACAAGGAATTCGCGGCGCGGTCCATCCGCATGGCCTCGGTGTTCGGTCTTATTTCAACGCTGGCGGTGGTCACCCTGGGTGACGCGTTGGGCCGGTTGGATTACCTGGTGCAGCCAACAAAAATCGCCGCGATCGAGGGCTTGTGGAACACCACCACCTCGCCGGAAGCGCCTTGGCTGCTGATCGCGCTGCCCAATGACAAAACGCAGAGCAATTCGCTTGAAATTGGTATTCCTTATGTGCTGACCCCGCTGGTTACGCATTCGTTCAACGCGCCCATTCCCGGCCTGCTTGATCTGGAAGCCGCCTCGCAGCCGCGCATCCTCAACGGCATCAAGGCAATCAACGCGCTGCAACAATACAGCACCACGCATGATGCAGCGTCGCTGGCCACTTTCCAGCAGTATGAAAACGACATGGGTTATGGTTTCCTCGCGCAGAAAAACGCACCGAACCAGGATCTGAACGCGATCACTCCGGGCGAGATGCCCGCGTTGCTGCAACAGACGGAACGTGACACCATTCCCAATGTCTTCGTCACCTTCTGGTCTTTCCGGATTATGATGTTCCTCGGCTTTTACTTCGTCGCATTGTTCGCCGTCATGGCGTACTTCAGTCTGAAGAATCAGTTGGAGAGACATACGCTGCTGCTGAAGCTGTGCATGTGGTCCATTCCGGCACCGGTGTTGGCCTCCGAGTTTGGTTGGATTACGGCCGAAGCCGGGCGTCAGCCGTGGTCGGTGTATGGGTGGCTGCCGACGTTCCAAGCTGCTTCCAGCCACAACGTTGGCTACATGATCTTCTCGCTCGTTGGCTTTGCGTTGCTGTACAGCCTGTTCATCGCCGCCGAGCTTTACCTGATGTTTAAATTCGCCCGCCTGGGCCCTGAATCCCACGACCACGCCGCGGCTTCTGGCAAGGGCGGCACCTCGCCGATGTTCGCCAAGCCCGGCTTTGCCGCGAAATCATGGGAATAGGAAGGAGACTGACAAATGGAAATCTACGTCGCTCTAAAGATTATCTGGGCTGTTCTCCTGGGCGTGTTGCTCACCGGCCTGGCCGTGATGGTCGGCATGGACATGGGGGTGGGCACGCTGCTGCGCTTCGTCGGTAAAACCGATGCGGAACGCCGCACGGCGCTTAACATCATCGGCCCGCACTGGGATGGTAACCAGGTGTGGTTCATCCTGGGCGGCGGCGCCATTTTCGCCGCCTTCCCGACGCTCTACGCCACCTCGTTCTCGGTGTTTTACGTGGTGATGATCCTGCTGTTGTTCAGCATGATTATGCGCCCCGTGGCGTTCGAGTACCGCTCCAAGGTGGATGCGAAAAACTGGCGCGACACCTGGGACTGGGCCTTCCTGATCTCCGGCGCGCTGCCGATGATCGTGTACGGCGCCGCGTTTGGTAACGTGCTGGAAGGGGTCGGCTTTCACTACAGCTGGACCGGCCAGTATTACCAGGACGAGTCCTTCCTCAGCTACCTGCTCAACCCGTTTGCGGTGATGTGCGGTGTGATGTCGCTGGCTTTGAGTATCTACCAGGGCGGCACCTTCCTCATGCTGCGCAGCGTGGAGCCGATGTATGGCCGGGCGCGCCTGTTCGCGACCTGCGGCGGGATCGTGGCCGCGGTGCTCTTCGCGGCCGGGGGCGTCTGGGTCGCGCACATGAACGGCTATGTGTTCACCGGCGTGGTGAACCCCGGCATGGCGGCGACCCCGCTGGGCGGGCCGGCCGTGGCGGTGCAGCAGGGGGCATGGCTGAACAACTATCACAGCTATCCCATCCTGTGGCTGGCGCCGGCGCTTGGTTTCGTCGGTATGATCGTGGGTACGCTTGCCTTGCGGCTGCACCTTAAAGTGCTCGCCTGGTGGCTGGGCGCGGTGGCCTGGGCCGGCACCATCAGCACGGTGGGTATCGCGATGTTCCCCTTCCTGATGCCGTCCTCCACCAACCCGAGCCAGAGCCTTACGGTTTGGAACTCTACCGGCAGCGCCTATAACCTTGGCTGGATGCTGTTCTTTGCCGTGGTCTTTGTGCCGATCATCCTGGCCTACACATCATGGGCGTTTTACGTGATGCGCGGCAAGGTGAGGCCCGAGGCCGTCGCCAACGACCCGCATAGCTATTAGGAGTTTTTGAAATGCAAACCTTTGCTAAATTTCTGGGGCTGGGCGTGGTCGTGGCGTTTGCCATTGCGCTGGCCGTGCTCTGCGGTGACTACGGCCCCTGGTATTTCGCCTGGCTGGTGGGCACCACCATGATTATCCTCATCGCGGTGGCGGGCGGGGTGTTGTTTGAGACACAGCTCGAATCCTCGAAGAACGGAGGCTGACCATGCTTGGTGATCTGGAAGGCCTGATTATCTTCATCCCGTTCCTCTACCTGGGGGTTTACTGGCTGGCCTACCGTTTGACACGGAATAAATTCCCGTAGGCGAGCGAGGTTTACCCACTGGAGTAAATTTTCAGGCGAAATCGCAACGGCGGTTTCGCCTGAAGTCTTTTTTGGCCCTGTTATACGCGCCCACGCGTTCCTACTTTAATAAGGAAAAATGCGTGGGGAGTACACATGGATAACCGGCTGGGCGAGGCATCCTCACCCTATTTGCGGCAGCACAAGGATAACCCGGTGCATTGGCGCGTCTGGGGGGCGGAAGCGCTGGCAGAGGCGCAGGCGCGCAATGTGCCGATCCTGCTCTCCATCGGGTACGCCGCATGCCACTGGTGCCACGTAATGGCGCATGAGAGTTTTGAGGATGAGCGCGTGGCGGTGCTGATGAACTCGCATTACGTGAACATAAAAGTCGACCGCGAGGAGCGGCCGGATATCGACCAGATTTATATGGCGGCGCTGCATGCCATGGGCGAGCAGGGCGGCTGGCCGTTGACCATGGTGCTCACCCCGGCGGGGGAGCCGTTCTGGGGCGGTACGTATTTTCCACCTGAACCACGCTTTGGGCTGCCGAGTTTTACCCAGGTGCTCAGCGCGCTGGCGAAAGCCTGGGAGACGGACCGCGAACGCATCGGCGAGACGGTGACGGCGATGCACCGCGCGCTGGCGGTGCAGGCCGCTGCCCGGCCTGGGGACATTCCCGGCCCGCAAGCGCTGGAGGATGTGCGGGCGTGGTTCCTGCGCGGCATCGACTGGCGGCATGGCGGCAGCGGCAGCGCGCCCAAATTCCCCAACGTGCCGATTTTTCGCTTTCTGTGGCAGGAGGCGTTCCGCGCCCATGATGCCCCGGCGGCGGACGCGGTGACGCTGCTGTTGAACGCGATCTGCCAGGGTGGGATTTACGACCATGTAGGTGGCGGCTTTGCCCGTTATGCCACGGACCAGGCCTGGCTGATCCCGCATTTTGAGAAGATGCTGTACGACAATGCGCTGATCCTGGATTTGCTGGCGCTTGGCCATGCGCAAACCGGAGCGGAACTTTATGCGGCGCGTGCGCGCGAAACCGTGGGCTGGCTGCAAAGCGACATGCGCGAGGAAGGGGCGTTCGCGGCTTCCGAGGACGCCGACAGCGAGGGCGTGGAAGGCAAATTCTACGTCTGGGAAGCGGCGGAAATCCGCGAAGTGCTGGGCGAGGATGCGGCGCTGTTCTGCGCGCATTATCCGTTGCCCGAGCATGGCAATTGGGAGGAACGCATCATCCTGGAGCGCAAGACGCCGCTGGGTGATGCGGCCCTCGAAGCAAGGCTTGCCGCGTGCCGGGAAAAACTTCTGGTCCGGCGCAGTACGCGCATCCGCCCAGGCCGGGATGACAAGATACTGGCCGACTGGAACGCGCTGGTTATTGCGGCAGTGGTGCGCGCCAGCTTTGTGTTCAACGAGCCGGGCTGGCTGGGCGAGGCGGCGTGGATATTTGACTTCATCCTGGGCAAAATGGGAGGTGCGGACGGCCGCATCGCCCATGCGTACCGCGACGGCAAAATTTCCGCCGCCGGGTTGCTGGAGGATCAGGCCGGCATGCTACGCGCCGCGCTGGCGCTGTATGAGGCCACCGGCGATGCTGCGCGGCTCGCCCAGGGTTTACGCATCCTGCACGCGGCGGAGCTGAACTTTACCGACGGGGCAGGGGCGTTTTTCATGACGGCGTATGACGCGGCGGATGTTCCCGGCCCGCGCAGCCGCAATGTCACCGATGGCCCCACGCCGTCGGGCATCGGGTTAATGGCGGAGAATTATGCGCGCTTGTACCACCTCACCGGGAAGGCGGCGTACCGCGCCAAGGCCGAGGCGGTGCTGGAGGCTTATGGCGGGCGGGTGGAGGCGCTGGCGGCATCGCCGGTGCTGCTCGCGGCGCTGGATTTGCTGGAGAACGCCACCTGCGTGGTGATTACCGGCGGCGATCAGGCGCTGGCCAGCGCGGCGCTGGCCGCACCGGACCCCGCCGTGGTGGTGCTGCAACTGGCGGATGGCGCGGTGCTGCCGGCGGCGCACCCGGCATATGGCAAAACTTCCGCAACACCCTCGGCCTTTGTGTGCCGGGGCGGCGCCTGCGCTTTGCCGGTGACAACGCCGGGCGCCTTAGGCTTGTTGCTCCGCCAGATTGCAAAAACCGGAGATTTTCCATGAACCGGCGTAACCTGCTCCTCGCGGGCATTGCCGCCACGCTGTTTCGCGGCGGTTCCGCGGCGGCGCAAACCTATGAGGTCACGCATACCGATGCCGAGTGGCAAAAGCTGCTCAGCCCGGCGGCGTATAATGTGCTGCGCCAGCAGGGCACCGAGCCGCCGTTTTCCAGCCCGCTGCTTAACGAGCACCGCACTGGTACGTTCAACTGCGCCGGATGCGCGCTGCCGCTGTTCGCCTCAAAAACCAAGTTCGACAGCGGCACAGGCTGGCCGAGTTTCTATGCGCCGCTGCCCAATGCGGTACTCTCCTCCAGCGACAATTCGCTCGGCATGGACCGTACCGAGGTGCATTGCCGGCGCTGCGGCGGGCATCTGGGCCATGTGTTCCCGGACGGACCGCCCCCCACCGGGCTGCGCTACTGCATGAACGGCGTGGCGCTCAGCTTTACCCCCGCCGCGTAGCCACGGCTTGCGGGGCGGGGTGCGCGGTCTGGCCTTTCCCCTGCTCGGCGGTGCATAGGGGAGCGTGGACAAGCAAACCCTCCCCGTTTTTCGCGTTGCCGTTATCGGCGGCGGCCCTGCCGGGCTGATGGCCGCCGAGGTGATGGCGCGGGCCGGCTTGGCGGTGACGGTGTTCGAACGCATGCCCAGCCTGGGGCGCAAGCTGCTGATGGCCGGGCGGGGCGGGCTGAATATCACCCATTCCGAGCCGCTGGAGCGCTTCCTGACCCGCTACGGCCTGGCGGCGGACTGGATGGCCCGCTGGCTGGCCGCGTTTCCGCCGGACGCGGTGCGGGCATGGTGCGCGGGGCTGGGGCAGCCCACCTTCGTGGGCAGCAGCGGGCGGGTGTTCCCCACGGTGATGAAGGCAAGCCCGCTGTTGCGCGCCTGGATCGGGCGGCTGGAGGGCCTGGGTGTGCGGCTGGTGACCCGCGCAACGTGGACCGGCTGGGAGAATGGAGACTTGCGCTTTGCCGACGGCAGCACTCACGCGGCGGATGCGGTGGTGCTGGCGCTGGGCGGCGCGTCCTGGCCCCGGCTGGGGGCGGATGGCGGTTGGACGGCATTGTTGCCGGATGTCGGCATCGCCCCGCTGCGGCCGGCTAATTGCGGCTTCAAGGCCGAATGGTCGGCACATTTTGTCCAACGTTTCGCGGGCACGCCGCTCAAGCGGATTACGTTGTCATGCGAGGGCCAGAGCGTTCCGGGCGAGCTGATGATTACGCGGGAAGGGGTTGAGGGCGGCGCGGTGTATGCCCTGTCAGCCCCGGCACGGGAGCTGATCGCGCGCGACGGCGTGGCGGAATTACATGTTGATTTGCGCCCGGATATGAGTGCGGAAATGCTGGCCGTGCGTCTCGCGGGCGGGGGCAGTGAGTCCATGACAAATATCCTGCGCAAGCGCGCGGGCCTGTCCCCCGTGGCAATCGGTCTGGTGCAGGAAGCGCGCCACGCGGGAGCCACGGCATCCCTGACCACGCTGATCAAAGCCCTGCCGCTGCGCCTGGTGGCGCCCGGCAGTCTGGCCCGCGCCATTTCCACGGCGGGAGGGATCAGGCTTGACGAGCTGGACGAACACCTGATGCTGCGCCGCCACCCCGGCGTATTCGCGGCGGGTGAAATGCTGGACTGGGAGGCGCCGACGGGCGGGTATCTGCTGCAAGCCTGCCTTGCCACCGGCATGGCGGCGGGGCGTGGCGTGCTGGCGTGGCGCGCCCGAGGCGAATCAATTATCCGCGCGGGCCAGCCAAACCCATAATCACAGGCCCAAAATCATATCCGCCGCCTTCTCGGCAATCATGATGGCTGGCGCGTTGGTATTCCCGGATGTCAGGCGCGGCATGATGCTGGCATCGGCAACCCGCAAACCCTCCACGCCACGCACGCGTAGCTGCGGATCGAGCACCGAATCATCATCACCACCCATGCGGCAGGTGCCGACCGGATGATAACCCGAGCCGCCTTCCCGCTGCGCGTAGTCGAGCAACTCGGCATCCGACTGCAAAGCCGGCAACGGGGTCAGCGCCCGGTCCACATAGGGGGCAAGCACGGGCGCATCCATAATCCGGCGCGCCAGGCGGATGGAGGCGATCAACACCTGCTGATCCGTCAACTGCGACAGATAATTTGGAACGATCGCGGGATGCTCACGATAATTGGCCGACGTGATGTGGATGCTGCCGCGGCTTTCCGGGCGCAGCTGGCAGGGCGAGACCGTCATCCCCGGCAGTTTTTCCAGAACGACCGAGCCGCTGTTGTAGAGCTTCTCCAGATCCATCGTCGCGGGCATGAAATGATATTGCACGTCGGGCTGCTCCAGCCCCTCGCGTGATTTGGCAAAGCCGACGCTTTGTGCCACGGCATAGGATGGCAAACCCTTGCCGGTGAGCAGATATTTGGCGACCTCCCCAACAAGCCGCGCGCCGTGGCCCATTTCGTTGATGGTCTTCGTGCCCGGCTTCAGCCGCCATTGCAGCCCGACCATGAAATGGTCCTGCAGGTTTTCACCGACCTGGCGGCTGTCCACGCGAACCTCGATCCCCTGCGCGCGCAAAACCTCCGCCCGGCCGATCCCGCTCAGCTCCAGCAGTTGCGGTGAGTTGACCGCGCCGCCGGACAAAATCACCTCGCGCGCCGCCAGGACCTGCTTGGTCTCGCCGCCTTGCAAATATTCCACGCCGCAGGCGCGCGAACCCTCGAACAGCACGCGGCTGGCCATGGCATTGGTGATCACCTGCAAATTGGGCCGGCGCATGGCTGCGTGGAGATAGGCAACAGCCGTGGAACACCGCTTGCCCCCGCGGGTGGTGACCTGAAACCGGCTGACGCCCTCCTGCGTGGCGCCGTTGACATCCGGGTTGCGCGGCAGGCCGTTTGCCACACAGGCTTCCATGATCGCATCGGTCACGCCGCTGCGATAATCCATGTCCGAAACACTGAGCGGCCCGCCCACGCCGTGAAACCCATCCGCGCCGCGCTGCTGATTTTCGGCGCGGATGAAATAGGGCAGCACATCGCTGGCGGACCATCCCGCGCAGCCCAGTTGCTGCCAGGTGTCGTAATCAGCCTGCTGGCCGCGAATATAAAAGAGGCCGTTGATCGACGACGACCCGCCCAGCACTTTGCCGCGCGGCCAGCCGTGGCGGCGCCCCTTGGTGCCGGCATCAGCCTGCGTCTCATACATCCAGTTCACGCGCTTATCCTTTAGCGTGACCGTAATCCCGGCCGGAACGTGGATCATCATGTTGGTGAAGAATTGCGAAAGATTGTGCAGCGGCCGGTCATCACCGCCGGCTTCGATCAGCGCCACCCGGTTGCGTGGATCAGCCGACAGCCGGTTGGCCAGCACACAGCCGGCTGATCCGGCACCAACAATCACGTAATCGAAATCAGGCATTAAAAATCCCCCGGAAATCATAATTTTATTATTTTAGTACGGTCGCAAGACTACCGCTCATGGCAGGAGTTTTTCCCGGTGTTTGCGGTATTCATTCCTGGACCCATCCGCGCCTAACATTGCCTGCCTTTGGGGTTTGCGCGCGAGCGTGGCGACCTGCCCTCCTTGCGCCCCCGGGGCTGCTATTAAATGAGTGTAAGCTCACATAATAGTCGTATTTTGTCGGCTTGACGCTTATTCGTGAGGATCACGGCGGTTCATCGTCCCCACGGCGTGCCAGCAACGCGTGGCCGGCCATACTGCACCTTGCCGAGCGCTGTCGCTGACTCGCTCGGTGGTGGCCGGCCGTCTACAAAGTAAGAATTTCAAACTGACCCACTACCGAGACTTCTTCATTGTTGACAATCCATCGCCTCGAAGCTATAAATTCGCCGGATTATCGCGCAACCATACTGTTATTGTCGACAATATGCACATAAACCAGACATTGCCGATCAGCAGCGCGGCCGAGGGCGAGACCCTCGCCGACCACGTTCTGCGGCAAATTCAGTCAGCTATCGTCAAAGGCGACATCGCGCCCGGGAGCAAAATCTCCGAACCGGAGTTGGCGCGTGCCTATGGCATCAGCCGCGGCCCGTTGCGTGAGGCGCTGCACCGGCTTGAGGGGCAGAAGTTGCTGGTGCGCGTGCCCCACGTGGGTGCCCGCGTTGTCTCGCTCAACCGGCAGGAGCTGAGCGAACTTTACCAGATACGTGAATCGCTCGAAGGCCTGGCCTGCCGGCTGGCAGCCGAACGCATGACGCCCGAGCAGGTCGAAGAACTGCGCGGCGTGCTGCGCGAGCACGAGCGCGACGAGGCCTTCCAGGCCGGCCGTGGCTATTACCTGCAGGAAGGCGATTTCGACTTCCACTACCGCATCGTCCAGGGCAGCGAGAACCGGATGCTGATCCGCCTCCTCTGCGATGAGCTGTATCAGCTTGCCCGCATGTACCGCATCCAATATTCAACCACGCCCAACCGTCCGGGCCAGGCTTTTACCGAACATCACCGCATCTTGGACGCCATCGCCGACGGCGACGGCGAGCTGGCCGAGATGCTCATGCAACGCCACATCCGCACTTCCCGCCTCAACATCGAACGACACATCCCGTAGGAAACCACAGCATGAACACAAAATACCGCAAACCCCTTCCCGGCACCGCGCTCGATTATTTCGACGCCCGCGCCGCTGTCGAGGCGATCGCCCCCGGCGCCTATGACGGCTTGCCGTACACCTCGCGCGTGCTGGCCGAGAACCTGGTGCGCCGCTGCGATCCCGCACAACTCACTGATGCCCTGAAGCAGCTGATCGAGCGCAAGCGCGACCTCGACTTCCCCTGGTATCCGGCCCGCGTGGTCTGCCACGACATCCTCGGCCAGACCGCGCTGGTCGATCTCGCCGGCCTGCGCGACGCCATCGCCGACATGGGCGGCGACCCGGCTAAAGTAAATCCCGTCGTGCCGGTGCAGCTCATCGTCGACCACTCGCTGGCCGTGGAGCATGCCGGTTTCGAGAAGGACGCCTTCGCCCAGAACCGCGCGATCGAAGACCGCCGCAACGAGGACCGCTTCCACTTCATCAACTGGACGCAGCAGGCGTTCGAGAACATCGAGGTCGTGCCGCCCGGCAACGGCATCATGCATCAGATCAACCTGGAACGGATGTCGCCAGTGATCCACGCCATCGATGGTGTCGCCTTCCCGGACACGCTGGTCGGCACCGACAGCCACACCCCGCATGTTGACGCCCTGGGCGTCGTCGCCATCGGCGTCGGCGGCCTTGAAGCCGAGAACGTGATGCTCGGCCGCGCCTCCTGGATGCGCCTGCCGGACATCATCGGCGTCGAGCTGACCGGCCGCCGCCAGCCCGGCATCACCTGCACCGACATTGTGCTGACCCTGACCGAGTTTTTGCGCAAGCAAAAGGTCGTCGGCGCTTACCTCGAATTCTACGGCGAGGGCGCGTCCAGCCTGACCCTGGGCGACCGCGCCACCATCTCCAACATGGCGCCCGAATACGGCGCCACGGCGGCGATGTTCTCCATCGACCAGCAGACCATCGAGTATCTGCGCCTCACCGGCCGCGAGGATGCGCAGCTGAAACTGGTGGAAACCTACGCCCGCACCGCCGGGCTGTGGTCCGATACGCTGGCGAACGTGCAGTATGAGCGCGTGCTGCACTTTGACCTCTCCACCGTCGTGCGCACCATGGCCGGCCCGTCCAACCCGCACCGCCGCCTGCCGGTGTCGGACCTTGCCGCCCGCGGCATCGCCGGGGCCTGGACCGAGGAGCCGGGCCTGATGCCCGATGGCGCGGTGATCATCGCCGCCATCACCAGCTGCACCAACACCTCCAACCCGCGCAACGTGATTGCCGCCGGCCTATTGGCCCGCAATGCCAACCGCGCGGGACTCACGCGCAAGCCCTGGGTGAAATCCTCGCTCGCTCCTGGCTCGAAGACGGTGGCGCTGTATTTGGATGAAGCCGGGCTGACCACGGAGCTGGAAAAACTTGGCTTTGGCATCGTCGCCTTCGCCTGCACCACCTGCAACGGCATGTCCGGCGCGCTGGACCCGAAAATCCAGCAGGAGATCATCGACCGCGACCTGTATGCCACCGCCGTGCTGTCGGGGAACCGCAACTTCGACGGCCGCATTCACCCCTACGCCAAGCAGGCCTTCCTCGCCTCGCCGCCGCTGGTGGTGGCCTATGCCATCGCCGGCACCATCCGCTTTGACATCGAGCAGGATGTGCTGGGCATTGACGCCAACGGCAAGGAAATCCGCCTGAAAGACATTTGGCCGAGCGACGAGGAGATCGACGCGGTTGCCACGGCTTCGGTGAAGCCGGAGCAGTTCCGCAACGTCTACACCCCGATGTTCGCCAAGCGGGGCGCGCGCAAGGCGGTCAGCCCGCTGTACGCGTGGCGCCCGCAGAGCACTTACATCCGCCGTCCGCCCTATTGGGAAGGCGCACTGGCGGGTGAGCGCACGCTCACCGGCATGCTGCCGCTGGCCGTGCTGGGCGACAACATCACCACGGACCATCTCTCGCCGTCCAACGCCATCATGGCCGACAGCGCCGCGGGCGAATACCTGGCCAAAATGGGCCTGCCGGAGGAGGACTTTAACTCCTATGCCACCCATCGCGGCGACCACCTCACCGCGCAGCGCGCCACCTTCGCCAACCCGACCCTGCTGAACGAAATGGTGCGCAACCCGGACGGCACCGTGAAGAATGGCTCGCTGGCCCGCGTGGAGCCGGAAGGCAAGGTGATGCGCATGTGGGAAGCGATCGAGACCTACATGGAGCGCAAGCAGCCGCTCATCATCGTGGCGGGCGCTGACTACGGTCAGGGCTCCTCGCGTGACTGGGCCGCCAAGGGTGTGCGTCTGGCCGGTGTGGAAGCCATCGTCGCCGAAGGTTTCGAGCGCATCCACCGCACCAACCTCATTGGCATGGGCGTGCTGCCGCTCGAGTTCAAGCCGGGCGTCAACCGCCTGACCCTGGGCCTGGACGGCACCGAGACCTATGACGTGAAGGGCGCGCGCACGCCGCGCGCGGACATGACCCTGGTGATCCACCTCCGTGACGGCAGCACGCTCGAAGTGGTGGTCACCAGCCGCCTGGATACCGCCGAGGAGGTTTCGGTCTACGAGGCCGGCGGCGTGCTGCAGCGCTTCGCGCAGGATTTTCTTGAGGCCACGGTCGCCCCGCGTCAGGCGGGCTGAGTTTCATTGATGAAGGCGCCTTCGCGGCGCCTTCATGTCTTCCATTCATTCACAGGAATTACTCATGGCTCACGCTCCCCAGATCCACGCTCCTCAGATCAAGGTCCCCGCCACTTACATGCGCGGCGGCACCAGCAAAGGCGTTTTCTTCGCGTTGAACGATTTGCCGGAGGCGGCCCGCGTGCCCGGCCCGGCCCGCGACCGGCTGCTGATGCGCGTCATCGGCAGCCCCGATCCCTATGGCAAGCAGATCGACGGCATGGGTGCCGCCACCTCCAGCACCAGCAAAACCGTGATCCTGAGCCGCAGCGCCAAGGCTGATCATGATGTGGATTACCTGTTCGGGCAGGTTGCCATCGACAAGGCGTTCGTGGACTGGAGCGGCAATTGCGGCAACCTCTCCGCCGCGGTGGGTCCCTTCGCGATCCGCAACGGCCTGGTCGACCCGGCCCGCGTGCCGCATGACGGCATGGCGGTGATTCGTATCTGGCAGGCCAATATCAGCAAGACCATCGTCGCGCATGTGCCGATGACGGGCGGCGAGGTGCAGGAAACCGGCGACTTCGAACTGGACGGCGTGACCTTCCCGGCGGCCGAGGTGGTGCTGGAATTCATGGACCCAGCCGAGGACGGCGATGGCGGCGCGTTGTTCCCGACCGGCAATCTGGTGGACGATCTGGAAGTGCCGGGTGTCGGCATTTTCAAGGCCACCATGATCAATTCCGGCATCCCTACGATTTTTCTGCAAGCCGAGGCGCTGGGTTATACCGGCACCGAGCTGCAGGACGATGTGAATAACGACAACGCGGCGCTGGCAAAGCTGGAGACCATCCGCGCTTATGGCGCGCTGAAGATGGGGCTGATCTCCAAGCTGGAAGAAGCCGCCTCGCGCCAGCACACGCCAAAAGTCGCCTGGGTTGCCGGGCCAAAGGCTTACACGTCGTCCAGCGGCAAAAAAATCGGCGAGGGGGATATCGACCTGCTGGTCCGCGCGATGTCGATGGGCAAGCTGCACCATGCCATGATGGGCACGGCCTCGGTCGCCATCGCCACGGCGGCGGCGGTGACCGGCACGCTGGTGAACCTGGCGGCCGGCGGTGGCGAGCGGGAGGCAGTTTGCTTCGGGCACCCGTCGGGCACCTTGCGCGTCGGCTCCAAGGCGCAGCTGGTGAACGGCGAATGGGAGGTTAGCAAGGCCATTATGAGCCGCAGCGCCCGCGTGCTGATGAGCGGCTGGGTGCATGTGCCGTTCGCCGGGTGAACGGCGGCTTGCGGGACGCCAGGTATGGTTGTGATACGGCCATACCTGGGATGCCGCGTATTTGCGGTGCAAATTGGGGGCGCTGATTCTGGCCGAGCCGGGGGTGTTTCACGTGAAACACTTGTGAGGATTGTTCTGTAACGCGTTGTTAGTATAGCTTAATTTTTTGCTTGCACCCCAATTTGTGCGGGTTTGTGCCGGAAAAGGAATGAGTTGGGGTTTTTAGCCTGGGTGGCAGGCGGCAGTTAAGGCCGGTGTAGCTGCACCGGCCTTATTGGTATGACAAACTTTACCCGCTTACGCCTTCTTTTTTGGCGGCTCGGCCGGAGCGGAAATTTTCTTTGAGACTGAAGCCGCCGTATCGTTGCTTACAGTCAGTTTGTTGGCTTTTGGTTTTTTAACTTCACGGTTGCTGCGCTGCTGTCCCTTGGCCATTTTATTGTCCTTTGCGATGCGATAAAAGACGCAAGAGCAGCATATCATGGCCAGGTGGCGGATCATACCAATTCCTCGCCGGTCTACTTTAAAAAAGCGTTAACTGACGGCGCCGCCCAGGCTTGCCGCCTGACGCCGGCATATTGATGGTATCCGCGCCGCGCGCTTGCCAATTGCTGGGGCGGTGTGCTGCAATTGAATGCGAAACAGTCTCCCAGGGAGTTTATGATGCGCCGGATTGCTGCTGTGATGTCGTTCGTGGTTATCGCTGGCTGGGTGGGGGCTGTGCCGGCGGCCAGGGCGGGCGCGACGGCGTTTCCGGTGTTTTTTCAACCTTGGTCAGCCGCGATCAGCGCAACCGCGGCTAAAACGATTGCGGCGGCGGCGAAAGCGGCTTTGGCCGATCCCGCGGCGCCCGTGGTGGTAACCGGTGCTGCTGATACCGTGGGTAGCGCGCTTGCAAACAAATATATGTCGCAAGTCCGGGCTCAGGTTGTCTCGGATGCTTTGGTGGCCGACGGGGTGGCGGCGGTTAGGGTTGAGACCAAGGCGATTGGCGCGACCAGCGCACCCGGCGTTGCGACCGGTTCGTACGCGCAGTTTAGCCGCCGGGTGCTGATCCAGGTGGGCAATTGATATTAGGCGGGGGGCGTTGGGGGCGTGGCTTCAACTCTTGTCCGAGAGTGACACTTGGCCCCTTTGCCGCCACAGCATCCACAGCAACAGAGTCAAGCACGGTGCACCCAGAGACACGAAGTACACCGAAACAGGTAAGTACAGACCCGAGAATATCCAGAACCAAGCAAGCGCCCCGCCTCCTTCCACGGCCAGAGCCAAAGCCAGGGCTGGTAGGTCGTAGAGGCAGGCAAAAGGCGTGGCGAGCGCCGCCAGGCACAAAGTCAGCGGCAGGCGCGCGGGAACGTATGGTCCACGCCACAAGCGCCAGGCCGCCACGGCAGCGAGCAACGTAACCGCAAGCTGCACTGCATTCGCCACGCCGAATCCGGCCCCCAGCGAATGTACAAAAATATAAGGCGTAACCATGATGTGCTGGTCGCGTTGAGGCCAGGGCGCGGCCAGGGTGGCGCGCGTCGCCGCGATGCCCTCGTGCAGATAGTAGCCCCACACGCCTGGGCCGAACACAATCGCCGCCAATACGCACAAGCCGGCGGCTGTGATCGCCGCCGCGAGAAACGCCCGCCCGTTGCGGGACGCCGCGTAGCAGACCGGGAGCAGCAAGCCGAGTTGCGGCTTCACAATCATCGCTCCCGCCGCGATGCCGGCCGCTATCGGCGCCACCTCCGCCAACCCCAGCGCGAGGAGCAGCAGGGCGGAGATTATGATACCGCTCTCCCCAATGCTCAGGCACAGCAGGGTGGAAGGTGCCAGACTTCCCACCAGTATGGCCCGCCATGGAACCCTGATTGCCAGCGCGGCCAGACCGAAAATCGCGACAGAGACCGCACTCCACACGGCAAAATCCTGCTCCGGCGTAAGCCAGGAGAGCGGCGTTGCCAAGAAAAGAAAAGGAGGGGGATATTTGTAGGTGCAGGCTTGCGCCGCGCTAGGTGCCGCCGCCGCCAGATGCCGCCCCAGCCAAGCGCCATTTTCACGGAAGCAGGATAAATCCGACGGCAGATGGAAACCCGAACCAGGGAAATATCCCCGGATAAGTGGCACATCAATGCCCACCGCCACCAGCCAGGCCACGCCGCAGGCGAACCACACCAGCCAAACCATTAAGTGCCGCGGCTTCATTTGCTGCCGTGCCTTTCGGTCCGGAGTCTCCGGCGTTTCTCCTGCCTGGGAGGGCATGGCTACAGGCCGCTCTCAGAGCGTAATGGGCATGTCATGTGTAAGGCCGGGTATCACTTGTCTCTTACCAGGGCGTAACCGAATCATCTGCTCGTCCATAAACCTGTTGCCCTTCGTAAGTTTGACACCTTGCGGCAGACTCTACCTCAAAATGGATACATTCCAAGGGGAGCAGGGCAAAACCGCGGCTAAAACGATTGCCGCGGCGGCGAAAGCGGCTTTAGCCGATCCCGCGGCGCCCGTGGTTGTAACCGGTGCCGCTGATACCGTGGGGAGCGCGCTGGCAAACAAGTATATGTCGGAAGCCCGGGCTCAGGTTGTCTCGGATGCTTTGGTGGCCGACGGGGTGGCGGCGGTTAGGGTTGAGACCAAGGCGATTGGCGCGACCAGCGCACCCGGCGTTGCGACCGGTTCGTACGCGCAATTTAGCCGCCGGGTGCTGATCCAGGTGGGGGATTAGTATTAGGCGGGGGGTGGTGTTGGGGGGCGTGGCTTATATGGGGGTTACGGGTAGTTCTGGTGTGGGCCGAGAGCGGATGGTCCGGTGTGGAGATAGCTCCGGCAGTTAGCGGACATTCATCCAAGGCTTTACAGCATGCTGATTGAGCAATAATTTGAAATGGTTCAGGGAAGGTAAGTTTAGTGATAAAATTCGGAATGAAGCGGGCCACGAGCCTGCGGCTTGTACTCGTATGTCTTCCCCTTTTCTTGGCGGCATGTGCTGAAGATACGGCACAGTTGAGGGCCAATACCAGCGAAAAGGGAACATTTCAGCTCCAGACCCCCTATGCTGAAGTCTACCAAACCTATCTTGCCAATGCCCACGCCTGTTATAATGGCGGCACACCGGCGTCATATTTCTACGTCGAAGACAGACAAAATGATGCGGGAACAGAAGGAAATGTCGATATCATCCAGGATGGGCTGGCCCGGCGCGTTCTCGTCTCGAGCGATATTGTGGCGGATGGCAGCAACACTGATGTTACCTATTACATCAATACTGGCTTTGATTTTCTGCATACATTGAGTGCGTTTCCTAAAAAACTGGCTACCACCCCGCATATGTGCCGTGGACTTTAAGAATCATGACGGTAACGCGCTTTTATCTCAAGTTCTCTCTTTGCCTCACGTCAATTTTTATGCTCACCGCCTGCGCGGTCACCGATGCGCAAGTGCGCGCCAACCCCGGCGAAACGGGAAGTTTTTCCGTACAGCTGCCGCTAAAGGATACCGTAGAAAATTTCACGGATCGGGCAAAACAATGCTATGTCTACGGGGATCAATACGCAAACTTGATCGTCAACGAAATAACACCCGATCATTATTATAATATCGAGCTTGCGCAATGGGTCTATGCAACGCAGATCCTGCTGACGGTCGATTTTAAGCGAGACGGCGATGACACTGATGTCGTCTATTACAGAAAATCCGGCTACACAGGAAAGCTCTCCGGCGGTCTTCTTGGCATCAGCAACATCAAGAGCCGGATGATCAGTTTTTCCAATAATACAGGACCGTATTGCGGTTTATTTAATTAGAGACGGTCTATGTGCGCCAAAAAGCGATACATTATTACTTATTCAGAAGAATAATTTTGATGTATTAAGTTACTCTAAATCCTCTCTGCGAATGGCGGCTTCCGGGACAAGTAAAACCACCGATCTATGACCGCAGAGGGCGCATTGCGGTCAAGACGAAACTTGACGCTATTTTAAAGAAAAAGACGTGGATGCCGGCGTTCGCCGGCATGACGGTGGGGTGGCTGGCGGCTGCTGCTTTGGGTGCGGGGCGGTCTGGTTCTGGATTGCCGCGCTTGCGCGTCGTACAAATGCACGCATTCGCATGACGCGCGCTCGCAACGACGGATTTTTAGGGGCTTTGGGCTGAATTAATCCGGGTCTGGGGGCGGGGGCCCCAGCGGGGTCCAGGGGCGGCGCCCCTGGCGGGGGTTGGGGCGGAGCCCCTGGCCTATAACTCCTGCGCGGTTAGTTTGCCTTTTTTGTGCATTTCGGTGTTGAGGAAGATGCCGTGGGGGGAGCGGCCGACGGGGATGGTGTCGAATTTGCCGGTGGCGGGGTCCATGATGGCGACGGCTTCGGCGAAGCGTAATGCGATCCAGATGTTGCCTTGGGGGTCGATGCCGATGTCGTCCGGGCCGCCGGGGATGGGGTAGTTGCGGCGGACTTCGAGAGTGACGGGGTCAAGTGCCGAGAGCGTGCTGCCGACGCGGTTGGAGACGTAGAGGGTTGAGTGGTCGTCGGAGAGGAAGATGTTGTGGGCGCCCTCGCCGGTGGCCTGGCGGCGGGTGATTTTGCCGGTGGTGGGGTCGGCCTCGACGATGCCGTTTTCGCCCATGATGCAGACCAGGATTTTGCCGTTGTGGAAGAGCACGCCGGCGGGGGTGTCGCCGATGGGGACGGTCCAGCGCTCGGTTAGAGTGGTGAGGTCAAACGAGGAGAGGGTGTTGGAGCCCTGCATGGAGTGGAAGCTCCATTTGCTGTCGGGCGTGTAGTCCAGGTGGCTGGGTTTTTTTCCGGTGTGGAAGCGTTTGACCATTTGCAGGGTGGTGGCGTCGTAGACGTCAACAAAGTCCAGCCGCAGGGCGTTGACGATGAGGTATTTCTCGTCCGGCGTGTAGGCGAGCTGGTAGGGGTCGGCGATGCGGATGTGGCCCATGGGGGCGCCGGTGATGGGGTCGAAGATGAAGAAGGCGTTGCCGCTGGCGTCGGTGACGTAGAGCTTGGTGCGGTCGGGCGTGAGGGCCCAGTGGCTGGGCTCGCGCAGCATGGGCAGGGTGTTGATGACCTGCCTGGTGTCCATGTTGATGACGCTGACGGTGGCGTCGCCGGAGTTCATGACCATTGCCAAAGGCGGGGGCGTGCCGGGGGCCAAGGGCGCCGGCGTGTCGGCCAGGGCTTGGGCGGGGAGGAGAGCCAGGGGCAGGAGCGAGACGGCGGTGCGGCGCGTAATCATGCGGGTAGACTAGACCTTTCGGGTGGCGTTGCGAAGACCGTGCTGGCCCAGAGAAAGAAGATGCTGGCGGTGGTGGCGATGAGGGTGTTGTCGGTGGCGGAGTGCAGCGCGAAGCCGAGGAAGGTGAGGCGGACGAGCCAGCGTTGCGCCGTGGGGAGCGGGGCGGAGCCGCGGATGGACCAAAGGGTGAGGAGGGTGACGAGGAGGGTGAGGCCGATGATGCCGCCTTCGGTGGCCATGCGCAGGTACTCGTTATGGGCGGCGTTGGTGCCGATGAGGGTGGCGAGGGAGGCGGTGAGGGGGATGACGACCTTGCCGGCGCCGGTGCCCCAGCCGACCCAGGGCGAGGCGAGGAAGGCCTGCTGGAAATAGGGCCAGACGAGGTTGCGGTTGGAAAGGTTGGAGGCCTCGCCGAGCTGGGTGAGGTTGACCACGCGCAGGAAGCTGATGGTGTTGAGGAAGATGAGGCCGAGGCTGAAGAGGGCGGCGGCGGCGGCGAGCAGCAACAGGCGGCGCTGGGCGATGAGCAGGCCGAGGCTGAAGAGCACGGCCAGGGCCAGGGGGGTGCGGGCGCCGGTGAGCAGGATGAGGGTGAAGTTGACGAGGATGCCGAAAGTGGCGGCGCGGGTTGGGGTGTGCAGGAAGGCCATCAGGCCCGCGTAAAAGCCGGTGAGGGCGAAGCCGGCGAGGAAGGCGGGTTCGCCGGGGCCGCCGAGGCGGATGGCGCCTTGCTCGACGGTGTAAAAATGCCCGAGGCCGAGCAGGGAGAGCAGGACGCCAAAGCCGACGGTGGCGAGCGGTGCCCAGATGATGGCGCGCTGCACGGTGGCGGTGAAGTTTTGCGGCAGGCGCACGAAGCTGAACAGGAACGGCGCGGCCGAGCCGGTGAGGGAGCGCAGGCTGGAGGCGAGGGTGAGGCCGGGGTAGAGGCCGTGCGCGAGGCCGGTCATGAACATGAATGCGAAGGCGAGGGCGGGGTTGTAGCTGTCCCGCCGCCAGCCGTGGCGCAGGCCGAGGGCCACGACGAGGACCAGGCCGGAGGTTTTGAGCAGGCCGATGATGGTTTCGCGGTCGCCGATGAGGGGGGCGGCCCAGGCGTCAGGCGAGGATTCCAGCAGCAGAATCCACAGCACGCAGGTGGCGCGGGGGAAACGCAACGTGAGGCCCAGGGCGCAGAGGGCGGCGAGTACAACCAGGGCTTGTATCATGCGGCGTTCATAGAGCATTCATCTTTTAGATGAATGCTCTAACTTTCGTTTTAGCGAGCAACTTCATGTGATTAGGTTGAACCTGCCGGTTCAATCTAATCACATATTGCTCTAGCTGGTTTTCCCGCGGGCGCTTGAGAATATTTTGCCGGTGGGCGAAGGTGGCGGGGATGATTTTGAATAGTTTGATTTCGGGCGATGGCCCGCCGCTGGTGCTGCTGCATGGGTTGTTCGGGGCGGCGAAGAATCTGGGGGCGATTGCGCGCGGGCTGGCGGGGCAGGCGCGGGTGATCGCGATGGATTTGCGCAACCACGGGGACAGTCCGCACGGCGCGGCGATGGATTTTGAGACCATGGCGGCGGATGTGGCGGAGACGTGCGCGGCGCTGGGGGTGAGCTCGGCGCTTGTGGCGGGGCACTCGCTGGGGGGCAAGACGGCGATGATGCTGGCGCTGACGCGGCCGGAGATGGTGGAGCGGCTGGCGGTGCTGGATATTGCGCCGATTGCCTATGACCATGATTACGATGACTACGTGAAGGCGATGCAGGCGATTCCGCTGCACCCTGGGCTGACGCGCAGTGAGGCGGATGCGGCGTTGGCCGGGGTGGTGAGCGCGGCGCCGATGCGGGCGTTTTTGCTGAATAATCTGAGCCTGGGGGATACGCCCCGCTGGCGGGTTGGGCTGGAGGAGATCGGCGCTGCCATGCCGCAATTGCTGGCCTGGGACGAGCCGGTGGGCGTGGTGCCATATGGCGGGCCGGCGTTGTTTCTGCGCGGCGGGGCTTCGGACTATGTGCCGGATTCGGCGGCGGGGGAGATACGGCGGTTGTTTCCCCGTGCGCGGCTGGAGACGGTGGATGGCGCCGGGCACTGGTTGCATGCGGAAAAACCGCAGCAGGTGGTGGACGGTTTGCGGGAATTCTTTTTCGCATGAGTCAGGCGTTTGATGTGGTCGTGATTGGCGCGGGCATCGCCGGGGCCACGGTGGCGGCGGGGCTGGGGGCGACGCATAAAGTGGTGCTGGTGGAGGCCGAGGAAATGGCCGGTTACCACACCACCGGGCGCTCGGCGGCGATTTGGGTGCGTAATTACGGGCCGCCGGATGTGCGCGTGCTCACGGGGTTGAGCCGCGAATTTTTCCTGAACCCGCCTGCGGATATTGGAACGGACCGGCTGGCGGTGGGGCGCAAGATTGTGTATCTGGCGCCGCCTGAACAAACCGGTGCGCTGGATGCACTCCTTGGCCAGGGGCTGGGGATTACGGAGGTTTCCCTGGCCGAGGTGAAGGCCATGGTGCCCGCATTGATCGATGGCTACGCCGTGCGCGCGGGGATTGAGCTGGACGGGTTCGATATGGACGTGGCGGCGCTGCACCAGTTCTATCTGCGCAAAGCCCGCGCGGCGGGGGGTATTTTACTCCTGCGCAGCCGCGCTGGGCGGATCGAACGCAAAAACGGGATTTGGGAGGTGGAAACTACCGGCGGGACCACCGTTACCGCGCCGATTGTGGTGAATGCCGCGGGGGCCTGGGCGGATGAGGTGGCGAAAATCGCCGGGCTGGCACCGCTGGGCCTGGTGCCATGCCGCCGGACCGCCGCGATTATCGACCCCGCGCCCTACCAGGTGGAACACTGGCCCATGGTGCAGTCCGCCGCGCACGATTGGTACATCCGCGCCGAAGCCCGCACCCGCCTGATGGTTACCCCCTGCGATGAAACCCCCATGCACCCGCACGACGTGCAACCCGACGAACTCGACGTCGCCATCGGCATCCACCGCATGCAACAAGCCCTGAATATTCCCGTAACCCGCGTGGAACGCGCATGGGCCGGGCTGCGAACCTTCTCCCCAGACCGTAGCCTCGCATTCGGCTGGGACACCGCCACAACCGGCTTTTTCTGGTGCGCAGGCCAAGGCGGCTACGGCATCCAAACCGCCCCCGCCGCCGGCGCCCTCGTCACCGCCATGATCACCCAAACCAACCCTGGCCCCACCGCCGCCATCATCAAAAACATCGATCCGATGCGATTTCGCCAGGGCTGAGTGAGCGGGATTTAGGTAGGTAAGGCCAAGGGGCTCTGCCCCTTGGCCTTACTTGCCTAACCCCGCTCACTTGGCCGTGGTGATTTCGATCGCGTCGTAGTTTTTGAGGCGGTAGAAGATGAGGGATGCGGTCCAGCTTAGGGTGAAGAGGGCGATGATGGCGTAGCCGAGCAGGCCGAAGTGGGTGTTGACGGTTGCGATGCTGCTCCAGAATGAGCCTGGCGGGTTTAGTTCGGATTGCAGCAGGCCGAGGATTTCGATGCTGCCGACGAGCAGGGCCACGGCGACCGAGATCGCGGTGATGGTGAGGTTATAGTAGAGTTTGCGGAGTGGTTTGAGAAAGGCCCAGCCGTAGGCGTTGAGCATCATGATGCCGTCGGCGGTGTCGACGAGGGACATTCCGGCGGTGAAGAGTGCCGGGAAAATCATGATGGTCCAGAGGTTCATATTTTTGCTGGCTTCGGCGGCGGCGATGCCGAGGAGGCCGACTTCGGTTGCGGTATCGAAGCCGAGGCCGAAGAGGATGCCGATGGGGTACATGTGCCAGCTTTGTTTCACCAGCCCGAACAGGGAGCGGAAGATGCGGGCGAGGAAGCCGCGTTGGGCGAGCAGGGGGGATAGTTCGTCCTCGATGTAGGGGCCGCCGGATTTGACGTGGCGGAACATGTTCCAGATGGCGCGCAGGGTGAGCAGGTTCATGGCGGCGAGCGCGAAGAGGAAGCCGGCGGAGATGAGTGTACCGGCGATGTTGCCGAAGCTGGCGAGTTCGGCGAAGCGGGTTTTTACCGCGATGGCGGTGAGCGCGATGGCGGCCGAGAGGGCGGCGACGACGGTGGAGTGGCCGAGCGAGAAGTACAGGCCGGTGGCGATCGGGCGTTTGCCTTCCTGCATGAGTTTGCGGGTGACGTTGTCGATGGCGGCGATGTGGTCGGCGTCCGCGGCGTGGCGCAGGCCGAAGGAGTAGGCGAGCAGCGCGGTGCCGAGTAGGATGGGGTGGTGGCCGAAGCAGAGGAAGGCGGCGGCCCAGGCGAGGAGGTTGGCGAGGACGAGCCAGGCAAGAAGTTGCCTGCTCATGTCTGGCTCGGTGCGGCTGGGTCTACCGGCATGGCGTATCATCGCCCTCCAGTGGCATCAGTCAAGCGCTGACGGATACGGTGGCAAGAGACGGTTTCAGAAGTGGTTCTGGCGAGTCGGATAGGGGTGATTTGGGAGCACCGGAGCGGAACGTACTTAAGGTACGTGAGCACCGGAGCGCAGCAAATCGCCCCTAGGCGGCCGCCAGAGCCGCTTCTGAACCGTCTCTTAGCGGTTGCCGAAGATGTCGCCCAGGATGCTGCCGGCGATGGCGGCGCCCCCGATTTGCTGCACCGGGGCAGCGGTTGATTCGCCGCCGAGGTAGGGTGCGATGGCGTGCGCGAGGTTTGGCACGGTCATGCTTTGCAGCCAGACTTTGCCGGGGCCGGTGAGGCGGGCGATGAACAGGCCGTCGGCACCGAAGATGGCGTTTTTGATGCCGCGCATGAAGGTGATGTCAAAATTCACGGTATCCTGGAACATGCCGACGTGGCCGGGATGCGCCTGGATGGATTCGCCGGGGCGCAGGTCGTAGACCACCGCCTCGCCGCCGAGTTCGATAAACGCGGTGCAGGGGCCGGCGAGCTTTTGCATAATGAAGCCGTTGCCGCCAAAAATGCCGGCACCGAGCTGGCGCTGAAAGCCGATGGAGAGGTTGACCCCCTGCGTCGCGCAGAGGAACCCGTGTTTGTGGATCATGTAGGAATGGCCGGCGGGCACGTCGACTTGCTGGATGCTGCCCGGCACTTTCGCGGCGAAGGCAATAAGCCCCGGTCCGCCTTGGGGCGAATATTCGGTCATGAACAGCCCGCCACCGGAGAGCGCGCGGCCGATGGCGCCGAAGAAGCTTTTCGCGCCGCCGGTTTGCGTGGTGGTGTTGAGCTGCATGTTGTCGCTCATCCAGGAGAATTCACCTGGTTCGGCGATGATGACCTCACCGGGGTCGAGCCCGATCTGCAGTACAGGCATGGTGGTCCCGACGATCGTGTGTTTCATGGCTGGCTCCCGTTTGTTGGGGCGAAGTCAAGCACTATTTGTAACGAGCGCCAAGAGGTATTTACTGGACGGCTTCCATGTCCAGCGCATAGCCGGCGGCGCGGATGGTGCGCACGATGTCGATTTCGCCGGGGCCGTTGATGGCTTTGCGCAGGCGGCGGATGTGGACGTCCACGGTGCGCGGCTCCACGTGGATGTCGCGGCCCCAGACGGCGTTCAGCACGTCCTCACGCGAGAACACGCGTTTGGGGTGGCGCAGGAAGAATTCCAGCAGGCGGAATTCGGTCGGCCCCAGGTGCAGCGGGCGGCCATTGCGCTGCACGCGGTGGGAGGCAGGGTCGAGGGAGATGTCGTGGAAATTCAGCTTCACCTTGGTTGGCACGGTGCCGGCGCGGCGCAGCAGGGCGCGGATGCGGGCGATCAGCGCCTCGGTCGAGAAGGGTTTGGTGATGTAGTCGTCGGCGCCGGTATCCAGGCCGCGCACGGCGTCCTGTTCCTCGGCGCGGGCGGTGAGCATGATGACGGGGAGGGTGCGCGTGACGGGGCGGCGGCGGATCTGGCGGCAGACCTCGATGCCCGACATGGTGGGCAGCATCCAGTCCAGCAGCAGCAGGTCGGGCGGTGCCTCGGCGATGCGGGTTAGAGCTTCGCCGCCGTCGCCGGCTTCCTCGACGCGGAAACCCTGTTTTTCCAGGTTGTAGCGCAGCAGGGTAACCAGCGGCGCTTCGTCCTCGACGATGAGGATGTAGGGTTTGTTCAGATCGTTCATTTATTGACCGGCGGGGTTGGCGTGGACGTAGGCCGAAGTCTGGTCGCCTTTCGGGCGGAAGTCGGGCAGGACCTCGCCGGTGACGGCGTAGTACGTCAGCTCGGCGATGTTGGTGGTGTGGTCGCCGATGCGCTCCAGGTTTTTGGCGATGAACAGCAGATGCGTGCAGGCGGTGATGCTGCGCGCGTCTTCCATCATGTAGGTGATGAGTTCGCGGAAGATGGTGTTGTAGAGGTCGTCCACCGCCTGGTCGGCACGCCATACGGCAATGGCTTTCTGCGGGTCGGCTTCGCCCACCGCGTCGATGCTGGATTTGAGATTTTGCTGCACCAATGTGGACATTTGGCCAAGGCCGGAGAGCGCGAAGCGGCTGGCGACCTGGTTGACGACGATGCTGCGCTTGGCGATGTTGGCGGCGTAGTCGCCGACGCGTTCCAGGTCGGTGACAACTTTCAGCGCCTGGATGACCTGGCGCAGGTCGTCGGCCACCGGCTGGCGCAGGGCGAGCAGACGCACGGCGAATTGTTCGATCGCGCGTTCCTCGGCGTCGATTACCGGGTCCTGCGCGATGACGCGGGTGGCGATTTCGGCGTTGTGTTCCAGCAGCGCGGTGGAGGCATCCGCGACGGCGCGTTCCACGAGGCCGCCCATGACGGCGATCATGTCGCGGAGTTTTTTAAGGTCCGCCTCGAAGCTTGCAACGATATGCTTGGGTTCATCGGCCATATTTCTGCTCCCTTAGCCGAACCGGCCGGTGATATATTCTTGTGTTTTGCGTTCGCGCGGGGCGGTGAACATCTGCGTGGCGGGGCCGACTTCGACCAGTTCGCCGAGGTAGAAGAAGGCCACCTGGTCGGCGCAGCGGCCGGCCTGCTGCATGTTGTGCGTGACGATGATGATGGTGAAATCGCGTTTCAGCTCGTCGATCAGCTCCTCGATTTTAAGCGTGCTGATGGGGTCGAGCGCGCTGGTGGGCTCGTCGAGCAGCAGCACTTCCGGGCGCACGGCGATGGAGCGGGCAATGCACAGGCGCTGCTGCTGGCCGCCGGAGAGGCCGAGTGCGGAGGTGTGCAGGCGGTCCTTCGCCTCGTTCCAGAGGGCTGAGCGGGTGAGCGCCCATTCCACGCGTTCGTCCATTTCGGCTTTGGTGAGTTTCTCGTGCAGGCGCACGCCAAAAATCACGTTCTCGTAGACGGTTTTGGGGAAGGGGGTGGGTTTTTGGAACACCATGCCGACGCGGCGGCGCAGCTGGTTGAGGTTCACGCCGGGGGCGATGACGTTCTCGCCGCTGATGAGGACTTCACCCTCGGCGCGCTGGCCTGGGTAGAGGTCGTACATGCGGTTGAGCACGCGCAGCAGCGTGGATTTGCCGCAGCCGGAGGGGCCGATCATGGCCATGGTTTTGCGGTCGGCGATCTCCAGGGACACATCCCGCAGCGCGTGGGTGTCGCCGTAGTAGAAGTTCAGGTCTTTGATGGAAACCCTGGCGGCGCTCTCATTTGCCTTGGGGGAGAGGGCTTCGGGGAACGCCGCTGCTGGCATATTATGACTCGCTATTTCCATGTGCGCCTCCATAGGCGTGTTTCATGACAGTACGATGACGCTACCGTGAAGCTTCGATGACAGGAAGGGGGTGGCGCGGATTAACTGGTTTGGGCGGCGAGGGCTGAAGCGGCGGGACGATTTGTGTATCAGGTGGCATCGTTTGATGCTAATATCCGTGCCTTGTGGAGGTGGTTATGCGGACGACATTGGCGCTTGACGATGAGCTTATGGAAAAGGCCCGGGCTTATACGGGGATTGTGGAGAAATCCGCGCTCGTGCGGGAGGCGCTGACGGCGCTGGTACAGCGCGAGGCGGCGCGGCGGCTGGCACGGTTGGCGGGTAGTGCGCCGGATATGGCGGATGCGCCGCGCCGGCGGGCCGAGCCCGCGTGATTCTGGCGGATACGTCTGTCTGGGTCGGGCATTTTAGGGGCGTTGAGCCGGGGCTGGCGCCGCTGCTGCTGGAGGGGCGGGTGGTGATGCATCCGTTTGTGCTGGGCGAGCTGGCGCTGGGGAGTTTTGCCAATCGGGCCGAGGTGCTGGGGGATTTGGCGGCGCTGCCTGGGGTGACCGTGGCGATGGAGGCGGAGGTGATGCGGTTCATCGAGGTGGCGCGGCTGTTTGGGTTGGGGATTGGGTATGTGGATGCGCATTTGCTGGCGGCGGTGAGGTTGACGCCGGGGGTGAGGTTTTGGACGCGGGATAGGGGGCTGGGGGTGGTGCTGGAGAGGGTTGGAGTGGGACTAAAATGAAAAAATGTTGGTTGCGCTTTGATTCGCCCATCTTACTGCTTGCTGCAACTCTGCTGGTTGCATTTAGGGCTCAGTCGGCTGGCGCACAGACGCGTCCTTTGCCGCTAAGCGTTTCCGTTCCTGCGGCATATTGCAAGCAATCAACCTTGACCGGCCCCGCTTTTCTGAACCTGTTGAATACCATCATCAAGCACGGTGACTTGACGGATATTGCCTTTCTTCAAAAGACATTGGGAACAAAACTCAGCCTGAACCCCGAATATGGGGCTGATGGAAAACCAGACCCAGACAATTTAGACTACAACAGTGATGAAGTTGAGGGAAACCCTATTCATGTCGCAGTGCGCGTTCGTAAGGGCGAAAGAGTACACGAAATGGGTGGTGAGATTGCCTTAGTGCAATTCGTGCCGGCTTCGCCAAGTATAATAGAGCCGTCTTTTTTTGTGAATTGCCTAAAATTAACTGGAGCTGATTTTGTTTCAGCGTTTGGGCGGCAGGGATTTTTCTTTGTGCCGACCGGCCCCCTCGGCGCCGGATTCGGGAAAAAGAGGCTAAACATGCCAGGAAAAAATGATGCGAATCTGTATGTTTGGTTCGACTATTATCCCAGTTCCGAATCTCTCATTCCTATGCCCACATCGCAGGAAGCAGTCGTGAACCTTGTTTGGCTAACCCAGTCGCAATAGTCTGATTCGTGAGTCCAGGAGGGATTGATGACGCAAACGTTCAGTGAAACCACAGGGCGGAAGAAGCATAGCGCATTCCGCCGTTCTATTTGTTTCGCTATGGCGGATTTCGCTTCACTGCATCCGCCCTACATTGTTGTGCGGAGAAGATGGATTGCTTCGCTGCGCTCGCAATGACGGGGTGGGGTGGGTAATGACGGCGGTGGGGTTTGTGGTATGCTGTCATTGCGAGCGAAGCGAAGCAATCCATCTTTTCGGGACATGAAACAACCGGCTGTTTATATTCTGGCGAATAAAAAGAACGGAACGCTCTATGTCGGGGTGACGTCTAATCTCATTCAGCGCGTTGCCCAGCATCGGGAGGGGCATTTTGACGGTTTCACGGCGCGATATGGGATTAAAGCGCTGGTCTGGTGGGAGCTTTGCGGGACGATGGAGTCGGCTATTCTGCGGGAGAAACAGATCAAGGGTGGGTCGCGGGCGGCGAAAATTCAGTTGATTGTGGCAATGAACCCGGATTGGGCCGATTTGTACGATACGTTGGTGTGAAGATGGATTGCTTCGCTGCGCTCGCAATGACGGCTGGGGCGTTGGTGGTGCCAACGCCCCAGGCCCAGGGTGCAAAAGTTTTTTTGCGCCGCTTTTTTTCAAAAAAGCGGCTGCTTGACTTAGGTTTTTACTACTTTCGGCGGCAGCGCCAAAGCGATGGAGAGTTCCTTCAACCGTGGTGCGGCGATTGGCGCGGGGGCGCCCATCATTAGGTCTTCGCCTTGCTGGTTGAGGGGGAAGGCGATGACTTCGCGGATGTTCGGTTCGTCGGCGAGGAGCATGACGATGCGGTCTATGCCCGGCGCGGAGCCGCCGTGGGGGGGGGCGCCGTAGCGGAAGGCGTTGAGCATGCCGCCGAAGCGGGCTTCGACTTCCTCGGGGCCGTAGCCTGCGAGCTCGAAGGCGCGGAGCATGATGTCCGGGCGGTGGTTACGGATGGCGCCGGAGGAGAGTTCGATGCCATTGCAGACGATGTCGTATTGGAAGGCTTTGATGGTCAGCGGGTCCTGGTTGTTCAGGGCCTCAAAGCCGCCTTGCGGCATGGAGAAGGGGTTGTGGGAGAACACGACCTGTTTGAGGTCTTCGTCGTATTCGTACATCGGGAAATCGACGATCCAGCAGAATTTGAACTCGCCGGGTTTGATGAGGCCGAGGTCGTGGCCGAGTTTTGTCCGCACGGTGCCGGCGAATTTGGCGGCGTCCAGCTCCTTGCCGGCGGCGAAGAAAACGGCGTCACCGGGTTTCAGGTTGCAGGCGGCGCGGATGGCCTCGGCGCGTTCGGGGGCGAGGTTTTTGGCGATGGGTCCTTGGGGGCCGGCATCGGAGAAGGTGATGTAGCCAAGGCCGCCAGCGCCTTCGGAGCGTGCCCATTCGTTGAGTTTGTCAAAGAAGGAGCGCGGGTTGGCGCCGGCACCGGGGGCGGGAATGGCGCGGACGATGCCGCCGCCTTCGATGATTTTGGCGAACAGGCCGAAGGAGGAGCCGCGGAATGCTTCGGTGACGTCTGAGATGATGATGGGGTTGCGCAAATCGGGCTTGTCGGAGCCGTATTTGAGCATCGAGACGTCATAGGGGATGCGTGGAACGTCGAGGTCAACCTCGCGGCCATTGGCAAATTCTTGGAACACACCAAGCAGGATGGGTTCGATGGTGTTGAACACGTCTTCCTGGGTGACGAAGCTCATCTCGAAATCGAGCTGGTAGAACTCGCCGGGGGAGCGGTCGGCGCGGGAGGCTTCGTCACGGAAGCAGGGGGCGATTTGGAAGTAACGGTCAAACCCCGCGACCATAAGCAGTTGTTTGAACTGCTGCGGCGCTTGCGGGAGGGCGTAGAACTTGCCGGGGTGGTTGCGGGACGGGACCAGGAAGTCGCGGGCACCCTCAGGGCTGGAGGCGGTGAGGATGGGGGTCTGGAATTCGGTGAAGTTGGCCTCGATCATGCGGCGGCGGAAGCTGGCGATGACGCCGGCGCGCAGCATGATGTTTTTGTGGACCTGCTCGCGGCGCAGGTCGAGGAAGCGGTATTTGAGGCGCAGCTCGTCGGGGTAGTGCTCGTGGCCGGCGACCTGGATGGGCAGGACGTCAGCGGTGGATTGCACCAGGAGGTCCTCGACGCGCAGTTCGATTTCGCCGGTGGGGAGCTTTGGGTTGGTGGTGCCGGGGGCGCGTTCCACCACGGTGCCGGTGAGGGTGACGACGGACTCAACGCGCAGCGACTCCGCCGCGGCGAAGGGGGCGGAACCGGCGGCGAACACGCATTGGGTCAGGCCGAAATGGTCCCGCAGGTCAATAAACAGTAACCCGCCGTGGTCGCGCTTGGCGTGGACCCAGCCGGAAAGGCGGGCGGTTTGGCCGATATTCGCGGCCCGGAGGGCGGCGCAGTTGTGGGTGCGGTAGGGATGAGTGTGTTGCATAAGTGGCGAATGAAACCGGGGCCTCTTCCCTGTCAAGCCGGGGGGTGATTAAGGATACATTATGACCCAGCCCGAAACCGCCTATATTACCACCACCGAGGAACTGGCCGCCCTGTGCGCGCGGCTGGCGGGGGAAGAATTCGTCACCGTGGATACCGAGTTTATGCGGGAGCGGACCTATTACCCGGAGCTTTGCCTGGTGCAGCTGGCGGGAACCCACGATGTGGCCGTGGTGGATGCGCAGGCGAAGGGGCTGGACCTGGCCCCGCTGGGCGTGCTGCTGGCCAAGCCCGATGTGGTGAAGGTGTTCCATGCCTGCCGCCAGGATGTGGAAATATTTTTGCTGATGTTCGATGCGGTGCCGTTGAACCTGTTCGATACCCAGGTGGCTGCCATGGTAGCTGGGTTTGGCGACCAGGTGGGGTACGACGCGCTGGTGCAGGCGCTGACCGGCGGGCATATTGATAAGGCGCACCGGTTCTCCGATTGGTCGGCGCGGCCGCTGACCAAGGCGCAGGTGGATTACGCCGCCGCCGACGTGACGCATTTGCGCGTGGTGTATGAGCGGCTGATGGCGCGGTTGCGCGTGGATGGGCGGATGGATTGGGTGGGCCAGGAAATGGCTGCCCTGGCTGAGCCGGATACGTACCGCGTGAACCCGGAACGGGCCTGGGAGCGGCTAAAACTGCGCACCGGCAACCGGCGGCAGCTGGCGATGGTGCAGGCCATTGCCGCCTGGCGCGAGCGTGAGGCGCAGCGGATTAACATTCCCCGGCAGCGGCTGGTGAAGGATGAGCAGATACCGGAGATCGCGGCTTTGGCGCCTGAGAACGCCGAGGCGCTGGCCAAGGCGCGGGGGATTTCCAGCGGGTTCGCTCAAGGCAAATCCGGGCAGTCGCTGCTGGCGGTGATCGCGGAAGCGAAGGCGTTGCCGGAGGGTGACCTGCCGCGAGCGGAGAAGCCGCGCGATACGCCAAAGGCCTCCCCGGCGCTGGTGGCGCTGCTGAAAGTGCTGCTGAACGCGGTGGCGGAGCAGAATAACGTGGCGGCGAGGCTGGTGGCGAGCTCCGAGGATATCGAGGCGCTGGCGCTGGAGAGTGCTGACGGCAATGGGGTGCTGGAAGGCTGGCGCGGCGAAATGTTCGGGAAAGATGCGCTGCGGTTGATCCGGGGGGAGATTGCGCTCTCGGCGCAGGGCAAGCGGGTGAAGATTATCGAGGTGGCGGGGCGGGGTGAGGCTTAGCATTACAGTTGCAATTAATCTAAAACTCTGAATCAATGGGTCTCCATGAGTCGGAGGTCATGGATTTTGGGTGCATCAATTGAGGCGACGCTGGAGTTTTGGGCGAGGTCACTGCGC